>Ga0073934_10000351_pt1 | contig 134662 bp, 113 predicted proteins | sample LarsenN4metaG_FD_76834 | JGI IMG/M metagenome (GOLD analysis project Ga0073934, IMG submission 76834) | Hot spring sediment bacterial and archeal communities from British Columbia, Canada, to study Microbial Dark Matter (Phase II) - Larsen... ... | reverse complement strand
TCCCGTCACATGACACCTTTGGACGGGTGTTCCGCGGGTTGGAGAGCGAGGCGTTTCAAGCGCAGTTTGTCGCTTGGACGGAGCAGGTGTGTCAAATCACGCAGGGTCAGGGGGTGGCAGCGGCATGGAACAAATCATGCGTCGTCATATGCAAACGATTCTCTCCGCCATGCGTGCGATTTTGAAAACAGAAGGTAAACTATATACAAAAGAGCAGATCGAAGCGTTGTATTACCAAGCCTACCGCGATCTCCCCGAAGAAGCTGATGCTTGGCGAATAGGTGGGAAAGCAGGCAGCAAATACGAGAAACAAGCGCGAAAACACGGGTTGGATACCAGTCCACCTGAAGATGATTAACTGTCTACACAGTTCCAAAGATAGCACATGGCAAAATTCTACGACCACATCACCGATGACATTCGTGAGTTCATCGGCAAACAGCATCTATTTTTCGTCGCCACCGCGCCCTTGAGCGCCAGCGGACATGTCAACGTCTCGCCCAAAGGACTTGACGTGTTTCGCGTCCTCTCGCCCAATCGAGTCGCGTATCTCGACATGACCGGCAGTGGCAACGAAACGTCCGCGCACATCACCGAAAACGGGCGCATCACGTTCATGTTCTGCTCGTTTGACCGCACACCGAATATCGTTCGGCTGTTCGGCACAGGGCGCACCGTGCTCCCCGAATCCCCCGAATGGGACGATCTGTTCCCGCACTTCACGGCGATCACCGGAATGCGCCAGATCATCACCGCCGAAATTTCCCTCGCGCAAACGTCATGCGGATTCGCCGTTCCGCTGATGGAGTTTGTCGGTGAACGCGACACGCTCACCAAATACTGGGAAAATCGCGGCGACGAACGTACCCTCGAGTATCAAGCCGAGAAAAATAGTTGCAGCATCGACAAGCTGCCCACGCCCATCGGCGCGCGCCAAACCACATGATTCTCGAATGAGGTATTCGCCATGAAAGCCGCCCGCATCATCGAACCTTTCAAGACCGAAGTGGTCGATCTCGCTGAACCCGACTTGAACCCGGACGATGTAAAAATCCGCGTGAAAGCTGCGGGCATTTGCGGCACAGACATTCATATTCTCAAAGGCGAATATACCCTCGCGCGCTTCCCCATGATCCCCGGACACGAGTTCAGCGGTGAGGTTGTGGCAGTCGGCAGCCGCGTGACGCGCTTCAATGTGGGAGATCGGGTGACTGCTGATCCGAATATCCCCTGTAACCGCTGTGCCAATTGTCAGCGCAGCCGCCCAAACCAATGCGAGAATCTGCAAGCGATTGGCGTGACGCGCAATGGAGCCTTTGCCGAGTACGTCACCGCGCCGGAAAGCGTGGTCTTTCCCATTGGCGATGTGTCCTACGCTCAAGCGGCGCTCATCGAGCCGTTGGCGTGTGTCATGTGGGGCTTGCAGCGGGTGCAAATTCAGGCGGGGGATCGCGTGCTTATTTTCGGCGCGGGTCCGATGGGCTGTTTGCTCGCACAGGCGGTTAATGCGGCGGGCGCATCCCAAGTCGATATCACCGACGTAGCGCCTTGGCGTTTGCAGCAGGCGGCGGCATTGGGTATCACCCACGCGCTCACTCCCGATGCGTTGAACCAGCACTTGCCTGTACACCGCGACTATGATGTTGTCGTGGATTGCACAGGCGTTCCCGCCGTCATTGAGAAACTGCCAGTGTATGCTGGATCGCGCGGCAAGCTGTGGCTTTTTGGTGTTGCGCCCGACAAAGCGACAGTCTCGTTTAGTCCCTATGAGATATTCCGCAAAGACTTGTCGATCATCGGCAGCTTTGCCGTCAACCGCACCTTCCATAAAGCCATCATGATGATCCACAGCGGCAAAATCCAGCTTCAGCCGTTGATCTCCCATCAGCTCCCCCTCGACGATTTTCAAGAGGGGCTTCGCATCGCTCAAGAAGACCCGCACCGCATGAAAGTGCAGTTCAGCTTCGACGCGCCTCCTTCTATTGCATCAATCCCATAAAGACCCGCAAAAAACTCGCCAAATCCCTTTTGCGAAAAACGTAAATGAGCCTATGCTGAAATGTGAGTCGGAATTGTAATTCCGATCTGCTTTATTTTGCTGTGCCCGCCGCATGAAGGGGGAACTTTGATGCTGGCAAAACGTATCTTGGTGATCGGTCTTATTGTGGCAGTGCTTGTTGTGCCATTCACAGGCGCGCACGCAATACTGCAAACCCTCAGCGATTTTCTCAGCTTGGGCGCGAATACCGTCCGCGAAATTCAAGAAACACTCGACCTCGCGGACGAAGATGTGCGCGAAATCCTCGAAGAACTGGAATCATCCATCAGCGGATTGATGGACGAACTCGAAGAAACCTATCAGGACAACCTGAACATCACTATCGACAGCTTGGATGCCGTCACCCGCAGCAAGATTCTCGAAATCGAAGGCTTGATCGGCTCTGTCAACGACATCATCCAAGAGGATATTCGCCTGATCAGCGATGAGGCGCAAAACGTCCTTGCGGAAGCCAGTCTGCAAATTCGCCGATCCGCGCTTGAGCTTGAGCAGAGCTTGGAGAATGTCATCATCGTTGGCGGCGAAACTGTCGCCTTTGTTCTCGATAAAGCCGTTGCCAACGCCATTATCATCGTGTCGATTGTCCTGCTCGGCATTGGCGTGCTGTTGTTCGTGTGGATTTTGTTCCGGCGCGCGCTTCCTTCACAGTCGATAGCGCGCACCCTCGCCCTTGTGTTCATGCTCGGCTATGTTGTCGTCTTTCTCGCGCTGATTTTCGTGCCGCCTGTTCGCACCTTCGTCATGACCTCGACGGGGATCGGCTTGCAGCAGCGGTTGGATCGCATCGTCAATGAGCCGCGCATCCTCGAAGTACGTCCCGAACAGATCATCATCGGTCAAACAGGTGAGTTGGAAGTGTGGGGCAGCACCCTGCTCCCGAACGGCGCGATCCCCGAAGCCGCTATCGGCAGTCAAGCGGTGCAGTTCAATGCCACCAGTAATGACCTGCTCGTCGTTAACGTTAGCGGCGTGACCGGATCAACGGGCAGCACCAATCTCACGCTCACCTACCCAGAGCGCGATCCCATCACGACAGTCGTGCGGCTGCTTGCGCCCACGCCCGTCCCCACACCGCCCGATCTGCAAATTCTCAACTACATCATCACGCCATCATCGCCCACCGAAGGGCTGAACACTCAAGCGCAGATCACCGTGCGTAACGCAGGTGGCACAGAAGCACGTAATTTCATCGTGCGCTGGCGACCCTTCGCCACGCATCCCGGCTTAAGTCAGCCTATCAGCAGTCTCGCGCCCGGCGCATCTACGACACTAACGTTCAACCATTCCTATGTCCAGCCCGGCGTAGTCGATGCCATCGCCACAGCCGATTCCACCAATTCAGTGTCGGAAAGCGTCGAAAACAACAACGACGCGGTGCGCCGTATCACTGTGCAAGAAGCGCCGCCCCGCCGCGCCAATGTCACTGTGACCTTCACGCGCCTTCTCGTCCATGATGATGCCGACGTAGGCGGCGAAGGTGAAGTCTTCATCCGCTTCGACGTAAACGGTCAAACGGCGCGCTTCCCGGCATCCGGCACACGCGGCATGGACAATGGCGAAGTCGCCACGATGAGCATCCCCATCACCGTTACGCTCGACGAAACACAAGACCTGCGTGTGTTCGTGCGCGGCACGGAAGGTGACGGCGGACTCACCGGCGATGACGACGACATGGGCATTGTCAACGAAATTTTCAGTTTCAGCAATGGTCCATGGGGACAAGGCAGCCACAGTGATCGCTCAAGCTGCCCCGACGGATGCTACACCATCGACTACACCATCAGCGTAGCATTCATCCCGTAAATCATCATCACATGGGGGTGTCTTGACGATACCCCCATCGCGTACACCCCCGCGTCGTTTTTCATTCGTAGGGACAGGGCAAGCCCTGTCCACGCCCGAAATATAGCAAAACCGGACAACGCTCGCGAAACACGTTTCGCCGTTGTCCCTACGCGACAATTCGGCTTAGTATCGCCTCGTTTCCGCTGGCGGAGAGGGGGTGAGGGCTAGTTTTTCTTCACCGGATACTGCACTTCGGTAGCCGAATCGCTGTAGTCGTTTGGGTTGTGCTTGATATATACCTCACGATACGCGCCCACGATCTCGTACCCATTCGCTTCTATCCACTGCAATATTGCTGTGTGAAGCTGCGTGAAGTCCTCGAAATTGCCATGATGCACCGCCGCCGCGACCTGCGTTTCCGGCAGTTCACTTACGCGCACCCGATCCGTCCCCGCGCCCGCCGATTCACGTTCGACAGGCACGGATGCTTCCGCATCCTCGTTCGCCAGCACTTCCGCTGGTTGATGCCAGATGGCGAAATGCGAACCCGTCACTTTGACATTATGCTGCTTCACGTACTCCCACACTTCCATAAAGGCGGGATTCAAATACTGCGGCACTTGATCATTCGTCGGGATGGTCACGCGGCGCGATACAATTGTCGTCGCGGGAATCGTTTTGAGTACTACATCATACGCGGTCATGCTGTTCTCCAGTTCAATATGTCTCAGCCGCGCCGCTATCCGGTCGAGCCGCGCCCGTTCTTCAGTAAGACGCTGTTCCAACTCCGCGTGCTTCAGCTTGAGCATCCCGCGCAGTTCGTCGAGCGTTAGCCCGCCGTTCAACACCTGCTCGATCTGCTCCAGCGAAAAGCCCAAGTCTTTCAGCGCCAAAATCCGGTTCAAACGGGGAAGCTGCTCAACCGAGTAGTAGCGATACCCAGTGAAGTCATCCACCTTGACGGGCTTTAACAAGCCGATCTCGTCATAGTGGCGCAGTGTCACAATGGATACCTGTCCGAGACGTGCAAAGTCGCCAATTTTGATCATGTTGAATGTTCTCTGTTATCTCCGCGCGAAGATGTGATCAGCTTACAGTCTCAGGTGAGGTGAGAGTCAAGAGGCATCATTCAAATCGGGGAGATTTACAGTAGGGACGTGCAGAAAGGCTTGTGCGTAGTAGGGCGGCATATATGCCGCCCGCTTAAACAATCTTCAAACGTCCAATCTTTGACACATATTCACATTCACACGCTTTTGCCCCTCCCTGAATTCGGGGAGGGGCGGCTCGAACGAAGTTCGTGCGGGGTGAGGTTATTATTTACAAATACCCCTGCACAATCCCCACCAACTCCCGCGCGCGGTGGACAAACGTGTGTTCTTTCAGCAGACGTTCCCGCGCCGCCCGTCCCATCGCCAGCCGCTCATCGGAGTGATCGATCAGCCAGCGATAGCGATCCACCGCTTCTTCTTGGGATTGCACCACGATGACTTCTTTTCCCGGCTCAAACCAGTTCTCGATTCCCTGATACGGGTTCGCCACGATGCAGCATCCCATCCCTGCCAGTTCAAATGGACGCGACGACGACGACGCATACACATTCGCATGTGCCGCCCGTGTAATGCACAGGTTGATCTTGCTGCGGCACGCATATTCGCGCAGTTTGCTAAAGCTCAAATAGGGGAGAAGCTGTACGCGCCCAAGATCGCCCAATTTCGTCCCGCGCACAGCAAATTTCAAATCGGGCAGCGCGGCGGCGGGCTGCGCCAGCATCGCGTCGATCCATTCGCCGCGATATTCCCGCCCATGCCCGTAAAACATCACATCGATGTCCTGTGACGCCACCTCTACGGGGCTAAACACATCGGGATCAGCGCCGTAGTACAGCGTATGCACCGCGCGCGCCCCCAGCGCCCTGATCGCCTCGCCGCCGCCCATGCTGTTGCTGATGAATGCCGTGAATTCCGCCGGATCACTCCCCTGATAAATGCGAAATCCACTGGCGAACCCGCGCATGTTCGGCAAACTCGCGGGAACATCGCCATCGTAGTAAAACACGGGCTTGCGGTGCTTCTGGATGATCGCCTTCGCCACGCCCTTGATCTGGTTCAGCGGCGCGGTCAGCACGATCACCGCGTCAATATCCGGCTCTTTCGTCAGCAGTTTGTCTAAATGGCGTTCCCACAGCGGCGCGATCAACGTCTGTGCCACCCCCCGCACCAGCCGATCCATCCCCGATTCTTGATTTTCGACAGCGCTTTTCTCACCTGTTGCTTGGGAGTGTGAGGCTGACGGGGTGAGGTTTTCTCCCCTCCCTACGCTAGTGGGGAGGGGATGGGGGAGGGGTGCACCAACATCCCCCTCAACGGGCAGCGTGACTCCCCCCTCCCTGAATTCGGGACGGAACTTGTTCCGACGGGGGGCTGGGGGGGTGAGGTTTTCTCCCCTCCCTACGCCAGCGGAGAGGGGGCGGGGGTGAGGGCTTCTTTTCCCCATCATATCCCGCGCCGCCTTGAACGTATCCCCCTGCCACTTCGCGGGATTCGCCGCGGCACGCCACCATAAACTCTCAATCGCCGGACCTTGATACGGTGTAGCAATCACTTCTACACCGATCTCATACAGCCCTTTCATCAACTGCCACCATGCGGGCGTGGCGCTGAAAGGCTGTGTGAGGTCAAGCGATGAGACAACAAAGAGGAGTTTCATGCGGGTCTATCCGTGTCGTAATCGGCAAATATGCGCCAATTAGACCATCTATCGCCGCCGAACGCGATTTCCGTTGATCTCAAAGTGATTACTGAAGTCGTTGATCCATGTCGAGAGCTTTTTGCCCCCAAAGTACGTCTTATACTCTTTGTCAATTTCTCGCAGTTTGTTTCCAAGCTCTGGCAGTCCCACCCATCCTCTTTGCACGGATAGTGCCTCATATGCTGTTAACAGAAGGTTCAGTCGTAGATCGTCTGCGGTTTTAGCTGGAGGCTTAGGGCTAGTTTTTTGCTTTAGCAGAACGTGGAGTCCGTCAATCTTGAAGTAGGCAGGAAATTCACCCAACAGTTTCGAGAGGCTTTTGCTGCCAAAGCGCGCTTGATAGTCGCGGGTATTCTCGCGCAGAATCGTGCCGAGTGTAGAGAGCAGTACCCGCCCCTCTTCAGGTTTCGATTTTTGGTGTGCGTCTATCAAAGCGTACAATCGTGAACTGTCTTCTGTGGTTTGTGCTATGGGGGCGGTTAACTGTGCGGGTGTGGTTTGAACCTTCTTCTTACCGTTTGATCTTGTAAAGTGAGAAGACGTAAGCGCAGAGGTAGGGTGATGCTTGTTCAAATGCTCGACCAGTTTTTCGACGTCAATGAAAGCATCACATGCGTTGATAAGCTCCTCAGAGGCTTGATTTAGATTCCCGATCCTGACGGCAGTCCTTTGATATTTATGTACCCGATCACATAGGGTATTGAAGTGCTTATCGTTGGACACAATAAAGTAAATATCCGCCGCCTCTTTATCCAGCATGATCGCCGCATCCATCGACAACGCGAAATCCGTCGCATTCTTTGCGGTGCGGTCTTGCTGCACAGGCTGAACACCCAATTGAAGCATCTGTTCACGATAGGAAGCTAATGTTTGCGGCTTCCAATCCCGGTAAGCATTTTTGGCAACGAGCGTTGTGTATTCGGAGCAGTACTGGACGATTGATGCGGTATAAGAGAGTAAACCATTATCGCCATCAATGAGTAATACGCTTTTAGGCTTGTTGGGGAACATTTAGTACCCTTCCAGATGAGGGATTGAGATAGAATTCTGGAAGGATTAACGACGTGCAAAATCGCTCATCTGGCTGCGGATTAACGCACCGCAGGCACGCAGTCAAATCCTAGAGTTGTGTTGAGACGTTGTCGACTCGTGATGAGCGAACCTATCTATTAGCATAAGCAAAAACAACTTTGTGTCAATAACATGCTCAATTCAGAATCTTATACTTTGAAACCCATTCTCGTAGGGAGGGGTCTTGACCCCTCCGTTTTCCCAAAATACCGCTTCCATCCCTCAATCACTCCCCGCCTACATGCCCATCCAACCACAGCAGCATCAGCGGGATCAGTGTATCCGCCGCGCCGCTTTGCTCATCCTCAAACAAGTCCGTCCCGTGTCCGCGACCACTGTACAACTGAAGCCCAACTTCCCCTTGTGCCGCGCTCACCAGTTCGATCACATCATTCCCGCTCGGCGCGTCCAAATGTGCCGCCACCAGCAGCACCGCCCGATCCGCCAGCCCTTCCATAGCGGGTTCGGTCATTATGTTGAAGTAGTTCAGTCCCGGCGAAAGCGCGATCACGCTGTCGCACCGCGAATCCATCGCGCATACATTCAGCGCATAATTTGCCCCAATGCTCGCGCCAATCACAGCGATGTGATCCGGGTCTACAAACGGCTGCACGGTCAGCCAATCAATCCATACCGTGACATCCTGCTGCCCCGTCGCCCAATCAAGCGTACCTTCGCTCTCGCCATGCGCCCGCAAATCGACTGCCAGCACACTGTACCCGCCATTCAGCAGCGGATCGATGAACGGCTGCCAGTCCCCACGATCACGCCGCGCCATGTGCAGCAGCAGCACGGCTGGAGTTGGGGTGTTCATGTCCGCCGCGTAAAAGTCACCGCGAAGCTGCGTTCCCCCGCTGCCTTCGACGCTCACTTCCGCGCGCATACTCATCAACGTCGCGTCGGGGACTTGCTGCGCCGACACGCTGCCCGCCATCACTATCAACAGCGCCCACAAAATCATTGTCCGCCGCAGCATAATCCCTCCTTGCTTTCTACTGCACCGCCCATCTTTCCATTCGCGGTGAATCTTATTTTCATCCCACCCGCTTGACCGCCTTCAGCAGCCCTTTGTCGAACGCCGCCATGCCGTCCTCACCGACGCGCTCCAGTTCAGCTCGCACCCGCGCCGAATCTTCCCGAAGCGCCGCAATATCCACACTTTGACACACATCCGGCAGCAGCGCCAACCATTGAACGCTTCGCAGCAGCATCTTATGCGCGCCGCGCCAGTTCCCGCGCTCGATCTGATAATACGCGATTCCCACCTGCAAAATCGCGCGGTACAAGTCACGCACAGGGCGCGGATCATCCATCCACAGCGCCTCAAACAAATCGTGCTGTCGATAGTACTCCCCGTTGTTGAACCGTTCTATCGCTTCAACGGCTTCCGGCGGCAGCGGATCATCACACTGTTCAAGCAGTTCCGCCCGCGCTTGATCGCTCATCGTGCGCGCCATCTCGCGCAGCCGCGCCGCCAGTTCAGCGCCGACTACTTCACGCGGATAGACCCCATCTGCGCCCGCCAATTTCGCCTGTTCCGCATCCCCGCCGATCACGATTACGGGGATGCGGCGTGTCGCGGGACTGGTTTTCGGCGTGACCGTCCAGAACTGCCATGCCGAATCATCCCCATCAACCAGCACCAGCGCCGCGCCATTATCGGCAAGGCGGGCGACATACCTAGCTTTGTCGGCGTATACCTTCACGGCGAATCCCGCTGCTTGCAAATGTTCGCGTATTTCGCCTAACCACGCGGGTGCTCCGGTGATCACAACCGTCAACTGCTGCATTTCATCCCCGCTAAAATGTTAATCCATTTCGTCGGGGTGACGTTCGCTGTCCAACAGCTTGCCGATTAAGCTCGCCAGCCCCACATACATATCATCGTACCGCCGCAGTCCCGATTTGCTCATCAACGCGCTGCTTGAAACCGCAAACACGCCGATCACGTCGCCTTCTTCGCTCCATACCGGATACGTCACAATCGACTTGATGTCTTTGATCGATTCCCATTGTTCAGCGGAGATAGGACCGAACACGTCCATAAAATCGTTCCGCGTTTGGATGAACTCGCGGTCATCGGCTTGTTTCAGCCGCTTATGCCATGTGATGCCGACCAATGCTTCTTTTTTGGCGAAGCTCAGCGACAGACGCGGCGTTAAGAATTCGCGTTCGGAAAACACGCTCAAAACCATCCGTTCCCCACGCTCATCCACATGAAACAGCGATGCGCGAATCGGCACAGGGAGCGGCGGCAGCAGACGCGAAATCCGCATGATATTTTCGATGTTGTTATAACGCTGGTAGCTGATCGGGTGCTTGGGGATTTCGCCTGTGCGGTGCATCTTGGCGATTTTGTTGACCAGTTCTTTGCCGAGCGCAATCGCCCGCACCGCCGTTTCCGACGGATCATCATCGTCGTCAAAGTCAATTTCGCTTTTCAGCTTCGGGCTGTCGATGCTCAAAATCCCAATGATTTGATTGGGATCGTTCAGTGACCGGATCGGGAAGCCGATCAGCGCACCAATCTGTTTGCTGATTTCGACTTTTTCCGCCGAAAGCTTCCATTGCATCTGCTTTCCAGCGATGATGTGCCGCAGGTTGACGCTTCGCCAACCGTAAGCCGGATCAGCTTCCGCGTCCTCCCACACTTCCCCCACAAACCCGACTGATTTTGTGTACCGCTGGCGCAGTTCTTCATAGTTGATGCGTTCCGTCGCCGCGATGATGTAAAGCTGCTCAATCTCGTGGTTGATCCACCACAAACACGCGCGCGCGTTCGCGCTCGCGGGCAGCAGATCTTCGGCATCCTTCAAGAGTTCTTGAATGCGTTTCATAGACTGTGCATTTAGCGGGTGCGGCAGCGGTAGCGCGCGTGGATGCGTTGGTTCGCCATTGTCTTTGCCCGCCGCCACCGATCCAAAGCTCTTGATCTTGTCGATCAACCGGTGGACTTCGCTTTCCACCCCGCTTCGCAAATCGAACAACGGCTTGTTCCCCAACGCCGCGAACCCGCGCAGATTTTCTTCCGCCTCTCCACGAATCAGCACCGCCAGCACCGGAATTTGATTGGCGTTGGCATACGTAATTTCCATCGTCACGTATTGGCTGCGCCGCGTCACTTCCGAAACTAGCACCACCATGCACGACGATGCTTTGATCTTCGCTTCTAATTCATCGCGCATATCGCGCGCTTCCATCGCCACTTCCAGCTCATCGACAAACGAAATCAATCCTTCTTTTTCAAACTTGTCATGAAAATATTTCATGCTCACTTTATCCTCGTGAGCATAGCTGATAAAAACATCAAATCGTTTGTCCATGCGCCTTGATCCTTTAGCGGAGAACTATTCGTGGGTGAAGATACTATAACACCCGTTTGTTATGAATTCATCATGTTTTTATCTCAAAATTCATAAACGCACTACTTTCTGGGGGAATCATTCGCCGCCGCACGCTTTCACTACGCCGAATCATCGTTAATCATTCGCCCCACTTTCCCCCCGTTTGCTTATGGTACAATCGCCCATGATGACACCAAGACACCGATTCCGCATGAAAAATACACGCGCCTCTCTAATTGCAACGCTCATTCTCGTTTATCTCGCGTTGGTGATGATTGCCTGCACCTTAAGCAGCGAACCTCAGCCCACGCTTGTCGCCCGTGTGACCAACACCCCGCCGCCCACCATCGGCTATCAAACCCTCAGTCCAGATCAACTGCCCGATTCAGCCTCAACCGCCGCGCCCAGCATCGACGCGCGCTTGATCAACTTGCTCAATCAGGTTGAACCAGACCGCCTGTTCCTGCATGTCAACACCCTACAGGGTTTTTCCAGCCGCCACGTCAATTCGCCGTACACCATCAATGGCGTTGGCATCGGCGCGGCACAAAATTACATTCGCCAGCAGTTTGAACAAATCCGCGATCAATCCAACGGCATCTTTTTTGTCGAAGAACAGTCGTTCCCCGTCGAATGGGGCGGCGTGTCCTCTACCGCCACCAACGTGATCGGCATCTTGCAGGGGCGCGAAACCGGCGCGGGCATCATCGTCATCGGCGCGCACTACGACAGCATCTCCCTTGCTTTTGAAGATGGTAACGCCTACGCCCCCGGCGCAAACGACAACGCCAGCGGAGTCGCCGCGCTCATCGAAATGGCGCGCATCATGAGCCGCCGTCAGCCGCGTGCCACAGTGCTGTTTGTCGCCTTCAGCGCCGAAGAAATCCAGCGCGTCGGCAGTATCAACTTTGTCAATCAATGGGTGGTTGGCGCTAATCTCGACGTGCGCGCCATGATCAACATGGACATCATCGGCAGCAGCACCGGTCCCGACGGCTCGATCAATGACCGTGAAATTCGCCTCTTTTCGTCCGATCCCAACGAATCCGAAGCGCGCCAGCTTGCCCGCGCCATGCAGGTGATCGCCCGCCGCCATGCGCCCGATCTTGCGATTTCCCTTCAGCCTGCCATTGACCGCGACGGACGCTATGGCGATCACATCAGTTTCAGCGAAGCGGGCTATCCCGCCGTGCGTTTCACCGAAATGAACGAAGATGTCAGCCGCGCCCATAATGACCGGGATACGCTCGATGACATTCAGGCGCTCTATCTCACCCGTTCTACCCAAACCATCCTTGCCGTATCAACTGCGCTTGCCGAAGGCATTCAGCCGCCGCAGAGCATCCAGCTCCGCGACGATGGCGACGGTTTACGCACCCTCGTATGGGAGCGCCGCCCGGAAGCCTCTGGCTACTTGATCGCGCTGCGTGCCGTCGGGTCAATCAGCTACAACGAAATTTTGACCGTCAACGACACGTTCGTTCGTTGGGATGGTTTCGTGCCATCGCGTTTCGCCGGTGTTGCCATCGCCGCCATCGATTCTAACGGGTTAGTCGGACCTTTTTCGTTTGAATATGCGATTGTGAATTGATCGAATCGTAAAGAACTGATGTACTATCAAACCATATAACTGGACGTTCCCACACAACGATCCTGTAAGTCGGGGAGTCTGTGCGCTCCCCGCGCCGTGAACGAGAAGGGGTCGGAAGTGGGGACAAATAATAAGAGAACTCATGTCTCAAATCGAACCTATTCCTCCTGAACAAGCCCGCCTCATTCTCGAACGTGCCATCCGTGAACGCTGCGGCGATGATTGGCGCGATGAAGACAGCGGTTGGGTCTATGTGACCGGACACGACTACATGGCACGCCTCTCCAAAGGGCGCGTCAACGTCGATTTTTACGTCGATCTGCTTGGGAATGTCAGCGTCGAAGAACGCGCTGTCAATCCCGCGCAGGAAAGCGCTTCTACCGTGATCATCGTGCTGCTGCTGCTTTCGGTGGGGATTGCCTACATCCTCGCCCGTGTGGTTGGATGGCTCTAAAACACCCCGCGCGTTGGTTGCTCGGCGCAATTGTCCTCATCCTCATCATCGCCGCCCCGACCATCACCTATCCATTGGGGCGCGATCAGGGTGAATTCGCCACTATCGGGCGCGGCTTGCTCGACGGACGCATCCCCTATGTCGATCTGTGGAATCCCAAGCCGCCCGCTGTTTTTTACGTCTACGCGGGCATGATGGCGCTGTTCGGACGCACCGTATTCGCCCTACGCGCCATTGACTTGATCATCTTCCCTCCCATCGCCGCATCGCTCTACTGGATCGCTCGCCGCGCTCACTCATCTCCCGTAGGACTCTGGACGGTGATTCTGTTCGGCGTGTTCTATTTCAGCGAAACCTTCTGGACGCTCACCCAAAACGACGGGATCGTGCTGCTGCCCATGTGCGTTGCTGCCCTGTGCGCGCTCAAAGCCGCCGATCCTACCCCTCGTGCGTGGCTGTGGGCGCTTCTGTGCGGCGCGATGTGCGGATGGGTATTCTGGTTCAAATATCCGTTCGCGCTGTTCGCTGCCGCCCTTGTCATCGGTTATCTCATCCTCAAGCGCCCGCGTCTACTCGACATAGTCGCCTTTGCTATCGGCGCGCTCATCACCGCTGGCGGATTCGCCCTCGTCATGATCCACATCGGCGCGTGGGATGCCCTCATCGAGAGCGCTACCGTCACAGCGGGCTATACCGCGCTCGGCTTCAACGCAGATGAATTCGCCCGCGCCATGCGCCTCGCCCTCGAATTTCGCTGGGCGCATTGGGGAACATTGTTCATCCTTGTTGCCCTGCTGCCCATTCTCATCATCATTCAACATTCACGGGTGCAATCTATTGCGCCCCGACAAAACGCACCTTCACACAGCAGGTTTTTTTCCCTTTCCGTTAACGGGTCGGGGATGAGGGCTAATGCCGACCCAAACACCGAAATAATGGGGCAATCTCGATTCAAAATCTGGGGGATAATTACTGTTTGGTTGATCGCCGCCCTTTCCATCATGCTCGTTCAAGCCAAAGGCTACGATTACCACTGGCTGCCCATGCTCCCGCCGCTGACCTTATTAGGCGCGTACTCGATCACCCGCTTAATTACCCTGTTTGGACGTTTTCGCCAAACTGCCGCCGTTTTCGTCGCCGCCGCGCTCATCGGCGCGTTGGCATGGGGAATTGGTTCTCGCACGCTCCCATACTTGACCGGGCAAGAGGATCAACTCGCGTACTATGGGCGTTTTGTCGCGGGCGAATTTGTCGCCGCTGAATCGCTGCAAGTCGCGGACTATTTGCGCGCCCATGTTCAACAAGGCGATTCCCTGTTCATCTGGGGTTTTCGCCCCGAAGTGTATTACATGAGCGGTTTGAATCCGGCGGCACGCTTCATTTTTCACTTCCCGCTGGTCGCGGACTGGTATCCGCCAGAATGGCGCGATCAAACCGTCGAAACGCTCTGGGCGGCGCTCCCGCCCTATGTGCTGGTTTTGCAGGTCGATTATCTCGATTGGGTGACAGGCATCCCGAACGCCGATTCCAACACGCTGCTGCAATCTTACATTTCACTCAACGATTGGTTGATCTATAATTATGACCGCGACACACAGATTGGTAACTTCTTCCTGTGGCGGCGCAAATCGTAAATAATAGACAACGCACCCTGTAGAGGCGCATCGTGATGCGCCCGCACATGCTCCCGCCCGTATGTGAGTTGTCTACAAATCAAGTATCCTATAACGGAGGTGTTCCAAATTACCTAGATGGAATCGATGGAAGCAACAATGATCCAAACCGACATTCTTGTGCGCCTTGCCCAACGAGGCGACATTCCCGCCATCGCTGAACTTATCACCCCCTACGTCGAAGATGGCAGACTGCTCGAACGCACCTACGATGAATTTGAAGAACTGCTGCCAACTTTCTTTGTCGCTGTTGCCGAAGAAAATGGCGAAATCGTCGGCTGTGCTGCGCTCGAAATTTACTCGCGCAAACTCGCCGAAATCCGCAGCCTTGCTGTAAAATCAACTGCTCAGGGGCGTGGGATCGGCAAAAAGCTCGTTGATGCGTGTGTTCAGCTTGCCAAAGATCGCGGCATCCTCGAAATTATGGCGATCACGTCGTCGGACGGTTTCTTCCAATCGTGTGGTTTCGATTACACCCTACCCGGCGCGAAGCGCGCCCTGTTCATCCAAACCCGCGACCATCTATAACCCTCATCCCCTTGAATATCTACACCCCCGTGTGACCCCTTCGCGCGGGGGTTTTTGTTTCCCCGCACAATGGTCTGAACGCCCTGTTGATCTCGCGCGCCAATTTTACCTACAATCGTGAAAGACCATCCTTTTGAGGTTTCCCTATGCGCTTGATCGATCTCTCGCACACCATTTACACCGGAATGCCCGCCTTCAACCCCGACTGGCAGCCCGTGATCGAACCGTTCATGACCCATGAGCAAGCCGCCGCCAGCGGACGCTACCTCGACTGTTCATGCGAAGTCACCCGCGTCAGCTTGATCACGAGCATCGGCACATACATGGACAGCCCGTATCATTTTCACGCCAGCCGCGCCACCATTGACCGCCTCTCGCTCGATCAAACCGTGCTGCCCGCCGTCGTCATCGACTGCACGAACGCATCCCCGCGTGAACCGCTTTCGCCCGCGCGCCTGTCAAACGTCGATATACGCGGCAAAGCCGTTTTGCTGCACACAAATTGGGATCGTTATTGGGGGCAACCAGAATACTTCGAGTATCCATTCATCAGCCGCGATCTCGCCCTCGCGCTGGTCGATGGCGGTGCGAAACTCGCGGGCATGGACTTCCTCGCGGCGGACGACTTCCGCGATCCGCGCCGCCCCGCGCATGTCAACCTGTTGGGCGCGGACGTGCTGATCGTCGAGAACCTCACGCACTTGGACGATCTCCCGCGCGACGGCTTTATCTTCCACGCCGCGCCCGTCAAAATCCAGAACGCCGCTGCCTTCCCTGTCCGCGCCTACGCCGTCCTTCCTTAACAACCGCTTCGTAGGGGCGCAATCTATTGCGCCCGTCTATTCCGCCCATCATCCCCATCACGCCCGCCGCCGACCCATCACACCATCGTAGGAGCGCATCGCGATGCGCCCGCTAATTGCGCCCATCATTCCCCCGGCGAATCTGCACGCTCCCATCTCCGTTACGATGCTTGCAGCGCCGGAGACAGGGGTGGGGGTGAGAGGATCGTTTTCTTTTGCTCCCGTATCTTCCACATCAACTCAAACCCCACCGATTTATACAGCGCCCCCGATGCCGGATTGTCCGCTTCCGTCTCGTGCGCTACGAATGCCCGCGTGCAGCCCTGCGCGATCATCCGCCGCATCCCCGCGTACATCAGCGCCCGCGTCAATCCCCGCCGCTGATACGCCTCCGCGCACCCCACCGGCTCGAACAACCCGCTTTGCGTCACAGGGTCAATCCACACCACGCAGAACGCCGCCAGCTCCCCATTCGGCGCGACCACCACCATTTCATTTTGCAGGTCAAATGCGGGCGACTGCATCACCGTGAGATATTTGCGTTCCCCCCAGTTGGATCCGAACGCGCTCGAATGCACTTTCCCCAACGCATCCGCGAGATCATCCTCGCTCATCCCCAACGCCGCCGCCGATTGAATCGTGAATCCATCGGGTAGTGCGGGTTCGGGGAGCGGCACGTCCAGCGAGCGCGATGTGATCAGCAGAGTCACCTCTCCCGCGACAAAACCGAGTGCCTTCAGCGCAGATTCTCGTGCCGTATCACCGTCAAACGAGTCGGTGACAAGAGCATCTTTCGCATGGTCACTTTCCAGCAGCATGTCCCGTCTGCGCTCCATCGCCCACGCGATGAGTTCCGTCTCGCGTTCCGGTGTGCGCCAAAGCGGGTGGATCATCACCGAGAATCCCCCGAAGCGCGGCGGATCGATCAGCACCAGCGCGACAATTTCCCCGTTTGCCTCATGCACATAGATATGTTTCGCCGGATTTGTCCCGCGCAAGGTGTTGCTCAAAAAATGCCGCACATCGCCGGGATGCAGCCAGCCGCGGTAGTTGTCCGCTTTGCACCCCTGCCCGACAAACGCCATCACCTTCGCATAAAATGACCAGTCAAATGCCCATATCGTTACGTCGTTCATCACCGTCCCCCGTATGACTACGCCCTAGACCTGATGCCCGCCGTTCACATGAATCACCTGCCCGGTGATCCACCGCGCTTGATGCGATGCCAGAAAGGTGATCACATCCGCCAGATCATCGCTCATGCCCGCCCGTCGCAGCGGCGTATTGCCCACCGCTTCTCGCTGCATATTCGCCGTCATCCAGCCCGTTTGCGTGGGACCCGGCGACACGCAGTTGACCCGTATACCGAACTGCCCTAACTCCAATGCCGCCGCCCGCGTGTAGCTTTCCAGCGCGTGTTTGCTCGCCCCATAGGCAATCTCGCTTGGAAACGCGGGGGATCCGTCCGTCGTCATGTTGATGATGCATCCGTTGCGCCCCCCGCGATTCACATGCCGCCGCGCGAACTCGACCATCATCAGCGCGGGCGCGCGCGTGTTCACGGCGAAATGCGCGTCATGACTCGCGGCGGTCAGCGTCGGCACACCCGCCGACAGCCACTCCACCGAATGCTGATTCACAATCGCGTCGGCTGATGGCGCGAACGTATCCGCCTTCGAGTACGCTGCGTTGTTGATCAGAATGTCCACCCCGCCGAACGCCGCTTCGACGGTATCGAACAGCGGCGCGATGGCGTTCACGTCCATCAAATCGACTGCCGCCCATGCAGCGCGTCCCCCTGCCGCCGTGATCGACTCGACCACCCGTGAGGCGGGCTGCGCGCTCAACAGGTGATACAGCGGTTCGCCGCCCTCTTTCAGCGCCGCATCGAGATCATCCACGCGCGGAGCGTTTGCATCCCCACCGTCCACCGCCGTGATGAACACGCTCACGCCTTGCACCGCCAATGCCCGCGCCGCCGCCGCGCCAATCCCCGCCGGATTATTCGCGCCCGTGATCAGCGCCACTTTTCCCGTTAGCTGTGGATCGATCATGCTGCCCCCCGCAACTCTACACATGCACGAATCGTAAATGATAATGGATGATGGCTTCTACCCATGAAGGGGAGATACCGTATGAAAACATTCGCGGAACTTGATTCGCTCAATCTCGTCTGGCTCAATGTCAAAGGTCGCAGTTTTCAACTCCGTTCCGTCCCCGAAGGAGTCGATCCGCGCCATGTCAGCCCCAATGATGGCGAACTGATTGCAACGCTCAAGCGCAGTTATTGGAGTTCGCGCGCCGAAGTCGATGCGGTTGGCAATCGCTGGACATTCGAGCGCAAAATCCGTTTTTTCAAACCTACGACAATAGTCATTCGATCCGTCGGTACGGGCGAAGAACCCGCCGCCTTCGAGCAGAAATGGAACGGCGGCACGCTCACCTATGCCGATGGTCGCGTGTTCCACTGGCGCACCGAAGGCATTCTTCAGCAGCGATACATCTGGACGAGCGATGACGGTACGCCCTTGCTCGGCTTTGAGATGAAGGGGATTTTCAAAGTGCGCGGGGCAATCAGCATCAACAGCGAACTAGAGGATCACGTCGATCCGCACAAAGCGCCGCCGATGCTGGTCTTTCTCGGTTGGTATCTCATCCTGCTGGCACAGGATGATGCTGCCGCCGTTGTCGTCGCGGGTTCATAACTCACTTTCGCAAACGGCACAACGCCTGTCGAATTTCCCCCAGATGATAGGCGTTGTGCGCCACAATCCCAATCGCCCCGCCGACCATATCGGCGTTGTGCCACTCGGTTTGGCTTTGCACAAACGCCCGCACCGTTTGATAGCGTTCGCGCAGTTTGGCTTTGCTGGCTTCCCATTCTTCGGGCGTGACCGCGCTCACCGTATTCCAGATGTGCTTCCAATCGACCTCTGTCCCCGGCGCGATTTCGCCCGCCGCAAATTTTTGCAGCGTTTCGAGATAAAACGACATATGCTCCACATGCGCGGCAATCGTAGCGCACGATGCACCCATCGGCTGTGATGCCATGTTCGCGTCAACTTCCGCCAGCGTCTCAAAAATCGACGTGTGCTTGTCGAGATACATCCCGTACACCTTCTCGAACGTTTCTTCCAGCGCGATCAACAGCTCATCGACAAACCACTTTGCAGGTATTGTACTCATATCGTCCCTTTACATCTTTACAGTCACAAAAACAAAATCCCTCACACTACATGATGCTTGGCATCATCCATGTGAGGGATATGCTGCTTTGCTATGTCAACAATCGCTGTCGTAGGGACGCGCAATGAGGTTTGTCCGTAATTGTAGAATATCGTTTTGTAGGGGCGGCTCGTGAGCCGCCCGCCTAAAACAATCTTCAACACGTCCAATTCTTGACACATCTTCACTTTCACACGCTTTTGCCCCTCCCTGAATTCGGGGAGGGGCGGCACGAACTTCGTTCGTGCGGGGTGAGGTTAAAAACAACGACGGACAACCCTTTCTGCGCGTCCGCTCGTCTAGAGATCGAAAAATGAGTTCTAGTTGTTCCAATCCCCGCGCAGCCGATTTGGATTCTGGCGGCGCGGATCATTCATACGCGCATCCCGATCCAGCGGGTGACGACCCCCGCCGAGCAGCGCCCGTTTCGCCTTCTGCACATCGCTTTCGTGTTTCAACAGCACCGTGAGCGTATTTTCCAGCGTGTCTTTGTCAAGCTGATCCGCGTTCAGCATCACCAGTGCGCGCGCCCAGTCAATCGTCTCGCTCACACTCGGATTCTTCTTCAAATCCATTTGGCGTAAGCCCTGCACGACTTCAACCGCCTGCTGCGCCAATTTCGCGTTCAGCGCGGGGACGCGCATCCGCACAATATTGATTTCGGTTTCAGCGGATGGGTAATCTATGAACAGGTACAAACAGCGTCGTTTGAGCGCCTCGCTCAATTCGCGGGTGTTGTTGCTCGTCAGCAGCACAATCGGCTGATGCTTCGCCTGAATCGTCCCGATTTCGGGAATTGACACCTGAAAGTCGCTCAAGATTTCCAGCAGGAACGCTTCAAATTCGGCATCCGCGCGGTCAATCTCGTCAATCAACAGCACGACTGGCTCATCCGACGTGATCGCCTTCAGTAACGGACGCGCCAGCAAGAATCGGTCACTGAAGAACACATCTTCTTCCGCCGCCAGCCGATCCGCCGCTGCCGTCAAGCTCTGCGAATCCGCGAGAATTTGGCTCAATTTGTCGCGCAAAAGCTGTGTGTACAGCATTTGCTTGGCATATTCCCACTCGTACAGCGCCTTGCTTTCGTCCAACCCTTCGTAACATTGCAGCCGGATAAGCGGCTTATTGCTGATCTTCGCCCACGCTTTGGCAAGTTCGGTCTTGCCCACGCCCGCCGGACCTTCCGCGAGAACGGGTTTGCCCAGTCGTTCCGCCAAATACATGACCGTCGCGATTTCGTCCGTCGAAATGTACTGCTGGTCACGGAGCGACTGTTTCACCCGACTGATGTCATTACTCATGAGCCGTTGTCCCTAACAAAACTCTATGTGTGCGTCTCTACGATTGTAGCGCACATTTGCTCGCTTAGGGGCGACCACCTGCTCGAAAGAATGGGCATACCCTTTCTGCATAAATCAAAAACAGGGGACCGCCGTGCTGACGACACTCCCCTGTTTACGCACACGACATTTCTACAAACTTACTCGCACGACACGCCGTTTTCACCGACAGGCACGCACGTTTCCGTGTGACCACCCGTTTCAGCGTCGTACCACGCCGAGAACGAATAGCCGCCAAACCCAACTGTGCAGCCGATGATTCCGTTGCCCGCGTAGCATCCGGTAGCCCCGGCATAGTCGCTGCCATCAACATCGCCATCGCTGTCGAAATCGCCAATGCTTGAAGTGGTGGTCGGCGGAATGACGCGCACGACATCCAGCGTTAGTTCGATTCCGCCATCGGGTGTGGGTGTCGGTGGCACATCCGGGTTGACGAAAATCATCTCAATCGCGCACGGATCAGCAGGCGGCAGCACTTCCAACCCCGTGAACGTGATCAAGCTGGCATCCAAACGCGCTGCTGCGGCGCGGACTTTTTGTACGGCGGGCAGCAGCATCCCTGCCGTTTGCGGACATTCCTCCACGCTCGGCGGATCAAACGCCAGCAAAATGTGTTCGCGCGTCTGCGGCATATTTTCGCTGCCGCCACCCATCGCGGCGATCTCGTTCACCGCTTCAGGGATCAAGCACACCATCGTGCCGTTGATCAGGACATAACGCGCGCAGTCAAACGGATCGGGCGGGGGAGCGCCTTCGGCGGGATCGGGCGCGAGCGAAATCACCGGCGGGATTGTCACCAAGCAGTACGCTTGACCTTCCGGCGTAATCACCAAGCGATAGCAGGTGTCCGGTTCGGGCGGTGGCGGCGCTTCGGTTGTACCCGGATCAAGCGTGATCATCGGCGGGATCGTCACCAAGCAAATCGCCTGACCTTCGGGCGTGATGATCAAGTGATAGCACGGACCGGGTTCGGGCGGTGGCGGCGCTTCGCTGCCGCCGGGAATGGCGAAATTCGGTTCTTCTGGGATCAAGCAGATGAACGAGCCATCGACCAGCACTTGATAGAAACATGTCCCATCATCGGGCGGCGGCGCTTGAGGCGATCCGCCCGGCGCAGCAAACTGCGGCGCTTCACCGATCAAGCAGATGAACGAGCCATCGACCAGCACTTGATATAAGCATCCCCCATCATCGGGCGGCGGCGCTTCCGTGCCACCCGGCAGCAGCGCGGTCAAACGCGGTTCTTCTCGAATCAAGCAGATGTACGTCCCATCGACCAACACTTGATAGAAACATTCGCTGTCTGGCGGGGGAGCGCCTTCTGTGCCACCCGGCATCGGGATGATCACAGGCGGGATCGTCACCAAGCATACGACGCTTCCATCGACAATGATGTAGTATTCGCAGTCGAATTCCGGCGGGGGCGGCGCTTCGCCGCTGCCCGGCATCAACGACAGATCGGAGAAACTCACTTTGCCAGCCGACATATAGCTTTCAATCGTCGGCACAACGCGATCACACGCTTCACTGGCGCGCACTACACTGCCCAATACGTATCCAAGCGGTGTGCGATACCACAATTCGCCGTTGATCACGGTCTTGTTCAACACGACGAGAAAATCCCCGGGATTCAACTGCCCAACGACGGGCGCATTGACGTTCGGCGCTTGGCGAATGTTGACCGTTTCTCCGTAGGTCGCAATCAAACAGCGTCCGCTCGTTGGGAATGCGGGCAGCGGAACGCTGACAGCAGGGGTCGCGGTAGCTCCGGTTTGCTCAACCGGACAGCCGCGATTGTTGGGATCACCCGGCACATCGGGACACATATCGTTGGCATCATCGACTGTGTCGCTGTCTCGATCCAAAAATGGCTGTGTCGGACAGGGGATCACTCCGCCCGCCGCATCGAAGCATTGTCCTTGCGCGTGGATGACCGATCCACCGCCGACCAAAATCAGCATGATCAGCGTTATGAAAAAAAGTTTCTTGGGACTCACAAAGCACCTCTCTTTAGGATTACGGCGCACTGACCCACACTTGTAGGTCGCTGCATGTACTGTAATTCAAAATGAAATAAATTGGGTTGTATTTTTATGGTCTTTAACGCCACCTCCATAAGTTTTTATGATCGCCAATGGGTATACTAACAAATATCTTCATGTTGTCTGCAAAACCATTTTCTTGACCGACATCGTTGTTGCACATAGGTATTTCTAAGCAGGCAGTTTTATGTCTACCAGCGCGCTTCACCACAGACCGCGAACCATCTTGATAGCCACATTCGTCATCGCTATTGGCGCGTTGATCGTCTATCTCGTTGTCAGCATCCTGCTCTATATACGGCTCGCATCCGTGCAGGCATTCTGCGCGGGTGAATACGCCAATAACACCCCGGCGAACTTTAACGCCGATCCGTTTAGCCCAGCGCTCGATACCCGCCCGTATTGGATGCCCACTTATGAGGATGTGCGTTTTCAATCCGATGTGATGTTAAGCGGCTGGTATGTGCCAGCAGCAGACCCTAACGCGCCCGCCGTCATTGTCGTGCATGGGTTGGGCGCGGGCGCAGCCGATTGCAAACGCAACCCGCGCGCGCTGATGATCGCGGGGATGCTGCATCGTGCGGGCTTCCACACCTTCTTGATTGATCTGCGTCAGCACGGCGATTCGACGGTGACAACGGGTTTGTGGTCAGGTAACACCCACGAACACCGCGACGTGATTGCTGCATATCAATGGTTGATCGATGAAAAGGGAATCGCGCCGGATCGCGTCGGTGTGGCGGGGTATTCTGGCGGCACAGGCGCGGCGCTCATCGCCATGAGCGAAGAACCACGCATTGCCGCCGCGTGGCTCGACAGCGTTTACACAGATATTCCAAGCACTATCGAAGCGGTATTGGAGCAGGCAGGGATTCCGGGGTGGTTTGCCACAGGCGGATTCTTCATCGCGCGCATAACGGGAAACGACTTAACCGCTTATAACCCAATCAATGCCGCCGTAAATATCAACGGGCGACCCATCTTCATCACGCATTCGGATGCTGACCCGTTTTTGTCACCCGCCTACGCGGATCAAATGCTGGCGGCGCTGCGTGAACATGGGAACGATCCGGGTTTCTGGCAGATTCATTCGGATACTCACGTTCGCGCCATGTTCGATCAAACCGCCGAATACGAGCGCCGCTTGGTTGAGTTTTTCACCGCTGCACTGTAAACGAATTGATAAAAAAGATTCACCACAGCATATCCTTTGTGGTGAATCTCGTGCTGCAGCTTATCTCATCCAAACCAGTTGATGATCGAGTTCAGTCCGCCGCGTGCGCCCCATGCCGCCAGAAACACGTTGACGATGATAATGATGTTGATCACCGTGCCCACTTGCATCATTCTTGGCATAAGAGATTGCAATTCCGCTATGTTGCCGCTGTCGGCTGCCGAGTCCATCGCAGTGCGGATTTTCTTCGCGTTCGGGTTGATGATGCCCATAAACAGCACCAGCGAAATCACATAGCCCAACTGCTTGATGAACAGCCACAGCGGGGTGGGTCCAAAACCCAAGAATCCCCACTGAACCAAGCCCAGCAAAATCAACCCTGTGACCAACACGCCCGGTCCACCCACCGCCCCACCAAAATTGTTAATGCGAAACTGCGCCATCCGCAGCGCCATCGCCTGCTGCTGACTCGAATCGGAAGTCAGCAGTTTTCTAAACACAAAACTGGCGGCGAATCCCATAAGCCAGAACACAACAAAAAGGATGTGCAAGGCGACGAAAATCCCGCGCAGCGCCAGCGTTAAACTTGGATCCATGATGTAAGTATCCCCCTTGAGGTCACACAAAACCCAGCCCGCTATTATGCCGCGAACCTGTTAGCGCGCAAGTGACATCGTGCGATATGTCTTCCCCTCTATATGTTGATTCCACCCATCAATATGCCAACATGAATCAACATATCGTCGCGTGGCAATCAACCATGACCACAACAAAGCGGACATCAATGGACATCACATGTGAAAACGGGTAATTCTCTCGTAGGGACGCGCTTCTAGGCTTGTCCGTAGTTGTCTGTCCGCTTACGTCGGCGCATGATCGAACCCACTCTCTCGCAAACATGCCATTTGTAGGGGCGCGTCGCAACGCGCCCGCCACAGAAAACCTTCATATGTCCAATCCTTGACGCACATTTACTTGCACACGCTTTTCCCCTCGCCACAGGGAGAGGGGCGGCACGAACGAAGTTCGTGCGGGGTGAGGTTAAAAACAACGACGGACAACCCTTTATGCGCGTCCGCCGTGAGCGAAGAAACGTCTATTTTCAACTGGTCTCTTAGGGATAAGGGCAGGGTGTGTTCAGCGATACCCCAAGATCGTGTGCAGCAGCACATTCGCGCCGCGTTCTACGTCTTCCCATTCGCTGAATTCTTTCGGGCTGTGACCACATCCATCTTTTGATGGGATGAAGATCATGGCGCAGGGAGTCGTGCGTGCCAGCATTTGCGCCGCGTGTCCCGCGTAGCTGATCAGCGGCAGACTGGTTTCGCCAAGCGACTTACACGCTGCTTCCACCGCTTGAATAGCACCAGCCGCCATAGAGGCGGCTGGCATATGCGTGATCAATTCTGTGGACAAGTCCAAATCGTGGCTGACGGCGCTTTCACGGGCGATGCTAAGGACAGTCGTTTCCATCTCGCCCATCAGCTTCTCGTCTACATGACGCACCTCAACGGTACAACATGCCTCACTGGGGATAATATTGAACTTACCCGGTTTCACTTCAATGTTGCCGCAGTTGAAGATACCATCGCCGTAGCGCGCACGGATCGCCTCGTGGCAGCGCACAATAAACTGTGCCGCCCCGCGTAACGCATCGCGCCGCTTGTACATATCTGTCGTGCCGCTGTGACCCGCCTGCCCCAAAAAGGTGATGCGGTGCGTTTTCCGCCCCACAATCCCCGTCACCACGCCGATCTTGACTCCGGCGCGTTCCAAACGTGTGCCGTGTTCGATGTGCAGTTCGAGATACCCCGCCAGAGTATCAGGATCGCGCTCTGCGGACAGCACGTAGCGCGGATCGAAACCTACGCCCTTGAGCGCCGCCCGGAACTGGACGTTATCGCGCTTGCTGTCGTCAATGTCGGCGCTGGTGAGCATCCCCGCCATCGCGCGTGCCCCAAACAACGACATCCAGCACCCTTCATCGTCGGTGAAGTCAATCGCTTCAAGGTGAAACGGAAGTTCAATCTCGTTCTCACGGATCGTGCGTAAACATTCCAGCGCCGCCAGCACGCCAATCACCCCATCATAGTGACCGCCATCTGGCACACTGTCTAAATGCGACCCGATCAGCAGCGTTTTCGCGGCGGGATCAGCACAGGGGAGTATGCCGCTTAAATTTGCCGCGTCGTCATCATGAAGCAGCAAGCCGGCTTCTTCGATTCGATCCGCAAACCACGCCCGCGCGTGTACGTCCGCAGGAGAAAGCGCCAAGCGATTCGTGCCGCCATCGGGGACAGCGCCGATCTGTGCCAGCGCGTCAAAGTCAGCGCGCATTCGTTCGCCGTTGATTTTCAAATGGGTAGTCACAATATCGGTAAGCTGCAAAGTGAACCTATTCAGCTCGATGAATGAGAGGATAACTGCTTGTGACTGTCGATTATAAAGACTTTTTAACCAACGGCGCAATAGCGTATTAACGGCGTGGTGATCCCCCCAACCTTCACTATTGCGATTCTCACACCCATCCGGTTAAGATTCCCCCATTCACTGCGTCTAATTTGATCGCGTCTCTATTCGAGCGTATGACTTATTCGCATCCGTTATCCTCTGGTTCACCGTCACCACCGGAACACGAGAAATTTCTTCAAAACAAGGAGTTTTACGTCATGACTAAAACCGTGAAAAATTACATCGGCGGCGCATGGGTGGAAAGCGAATCCACTGCCACCACCCCGGTGATCAACCCTGCCACCTGTGACGTGATCGGCTATGTCCCCGTCGGCACAAAGGGCGATGTGGATCGCGCGGCGCGTGCCGCCCAAGAAGCATTTGAAGAATGGCGCACCACGCCTGTGTTAAGCCGTGTGCAGTATATGTACCGCCTCAAGAACCTGCTCGAAGATCGTTTTGAAGACCTCGCCAAAATCGTCGTCATGGAAAACGGCAAAACCCGTGATGAAGCCCGCGGCGAAGTCCGGCGTGGGATTGAAAGTGTCGATTTTGCCACGCATATTCCGTCGTTAATGCGCGGCTACACGCTCGAAGATGTGAGCAGCGGCATCGACGAAACCGCCGAACGCCAGCCGTTGGGGGTGTTCGCCGCCATCACGCCGTTCAACTTCCCGTTCATGGTGCCGCTGTGGTTCTTGCCCACCGCCATTACCTGCGGCAACACGTTCATCGTCAAACCGTCGCCGCAAACGCCTTTGAGTCAAGACCTGCTCTTTGAGATCATTGACGAATTGGGCTTGCCCGAAGGCGTGGTCAATCTCGTTCACGGCGGCATTGAAACTTCCACTGCCGTGATGGAGCATCCGCTGGTACGCGGTGTGTCGTTTGTGGGATCAACCCCCGTCGCCAAGATTGTGTACGAAACATGCGCTAAGCACGGCAAGCGCGTTCAAGCACAGGGCGGCGCGAAGAACTACATCGCCGTCATGCCCGATGCCAACATCCCCGCCTCGGTTGCTAACATCATGGGATCGGCGTTTGGATGCGCGGGGCAGCGATGCTTGGCGGGATCAGTCGTCGTCGCTGTCGGTGATGCCTACGAGCCGCTTAAGCAGGAATTGATCAGCAAGGCGGCTTCGCTGCGCGTCGGCTACGGCTTGGAAGAAACCTCGCAGATGGGAACGGTCATCAGTGAGAGCGCCCGCACCCGTATCGAAAGCATGATCGCCGCGGGCGTAAGCGAAGGGGCAAAGATCGCGCTCGATGGGCGCGGCGTAAAAGTCAGCGGCTTCGAGCAGGGGACATTCGTCGGACCCACCATCCTTGACGGCGTGACCCCCGATATGAGTGTCGCCCGCGATGAAATCTTCGGACCCGTGCTGTCGATCATGCACGTCCCCGATTTCGACACGGCAGTTGAAGTGATCAACAAGAGCAAGTTCGGCAACGCCGCGAGCCTGTTCACCAGCAGCGGCAAATATGCCCGCGAATTTAAGTACCGCGTCAATGCGGGGAATATCGGCATCAATGTCGGGGTGGCGGCGGCAACCGCGTCCTTCCCGTTCGGCGGGCAGAAAGACTCGTTCTTCGGTGATCTGCATGGTCAAGGACCAGATGCGATTGACTTCTATATGGATCGCAAAATCGTTATCGAACGCTGGATTTAATTTACACACAAGGGTGATATGACCTACACGCCAGATGATGCACAACTCATCAAAGACTTGGAATTGGAATGGGACGTAATCGACGGGTTTTTTGGTCGATTTTCGACTGCCGATTGGATGCGTCCACATGGGAAAGACTGGACATTCGGCGATGTGCCGTATCACCTGATGGTATTTCACAACCTGTTCGCGGAATCGCTGCGGCGCGGCACAAATCACGACGGCGAACCGGAGATTCGCACGCTCCGCGAACTCAACCAGTGGAACGCCGCGCGCTTTCAGCAGCGCCCCACCAACCAGACCGGCGCGCAGTCGTTCGGCTTGCTTAAGCGGTCAATAGAGAACATGCACACTGCCATGCGTGCATTAGGCAATCCCGAACCCGACATGGATCGCCCATGCTGGCTTCCCTTACTGCGCGTGCGCGGTGTGCATACCGCCCGCATCGCCATCGACTACACGTATTGGCATGATTGGCTGCATTTGTGCGAAGCCAACCTGCGCTACAACGATCATCTGCCGCGCTACACCGACGAGATGATGCACCGCGCGCTCAATTTTCACATGCATATCACCGCCCGCTCAGTCGATCCGTCCAAGATCACGGGCGATTACGTCTGGCATCTCGATCTGCTGGGGAACGGCGGCGGCGCGTGGACGTTCAACTTCTCGCCCAACGTTCCGGTGCTGGTGCAGCAGGGACTTATCGGCACGCCAAATTTGCACACCACGCGCACCATCGCGGATTACCTCAAGCTGACCGCCTTTAACATGATGCGGATCAACCCACTGCAAACGATGTTCAACAGCGCGCGTTCGTATGAGGCGCGCAAGCTGGCGCATATTCAAGCGCTGTTCAACGGCAGTGAAGATCAAGTGATGCAGCCGATTGAGGATGCCGAAATCGAGCCGGAAATCGTCGCGTGAACACCATCCGCTACACTGACTCGTTGAAAGGCATCACCGCCGATCATCTGCGGGGTGGCTTCTTCGTGGGATGGGGGGATCACCCATCCCCGCAGACACATCTCCGCATTTTGCAAGGGAGCGCGTATGTCGTCCTCGCCCTCGATGGTGATCAGGTGGTCGGGTTCATCAATGCTATCAGCGATGGTGTGCTGTCGGCATTTATCCCGCTGCTGGAAGTGCTGCCCGCCTACAATGGGCACGGGATCGGCACGGAACTCACCCGCCGGATGCTTGCCAAGCTCGATCACCTATACGCGGTTGATCTCATCTGCGACCCCGACGTGCAGCCCTTCTACGAACGGCTTGGCATGATGCGGTATACTGGTATGCTCAAACGGAACTACGCCCGCAAGCAGGGCGAATAACGCGGATAAACCATGTCTGAACTGAACACCTTCGGCGCGATTTTGACCTTTGCCATTGACCTTGAAACGCGCTTGCGTGATTACTACCGCGCGGCAGGAAGCGACTCCCGCGCCGCCGAGAGCGACAAGCGCCGCCAAACCCTCGAACGGGTGCGCCGCGAGAACATCACCGAAATTAAGCTGGAGCCGATCACCGACCTGCACGAAGCGGATTTTGCGCTCAATTTGAGCGACACGAGCGAAGCGGGTCAGCGTGCCGCCGCGCAAACCGCCGCGCGCTTCTACACCGCCGCTGCGCCCAAGATCAACGTGCGCGAAGCCCAACGCGCCCTCGAACGCTGCGCCAAACAGCACAGCGAATCGGCGGGGTAATGTAGGGGCGCGTTGTGACGCGCCCGCTGCCCGCTTCTACCCAACAATCCGTCATGTTGGAGGACTCATGCATCATCCCCACAAGGAAAATGTCGCTTGTAGGGACGCGAGAGGAACTTGTTTCGCCCGGCGGGTCCGCCGCAAAAATACTTTGGAGACGTAATCATGCCCGATGCTCTATCGATTGCGGTGCGCGCCGCACACATCAGCGATGCCGCCGAAATTGCCCGTATCTACAATCAAGGCATTGAGCGGCGCATCGCCACGTTTGAAACCCGCCCGCGCACGCCCGCCGAGATTGAAACGTGGTTTGGTGACCCCCGCCATCCGCTTCTGGTGGCAGAAGTTGAAACGAGCATCGGGGGATGGATTTCCGCCTCCACCTACCGCGCACGCGAGTGTTACGCGGGGATCGCTGAATTCTCGGTCTATATTGCCACCGAGCAGCAGGGCAAAGGCGTGGGCAGCCGTTTGATGGAAGCGTTTATCTCGGAATGTGAAGCGGTTGGGTTGTGGAAATTGGTGTCGCGCATCTTTCCCGAAAATACCGCCTCACGCGCCTTATGCCAGAAGTTCGGCTTTCGTGAAGTCGGCGTGTATGAAAAGCACGCCAAGCTGGATGGCGTTTGGCGTGATGTGGTCATTGTCGAACGGCTGCTGGAGAAGAATATCTAAGAAGCATAGACTCTCCCATCCGCGGACTGCGTCTATCTTCTCTCAATTCATATCTCAAAGACTGGAACACTGTCCTCGACCAGTTCGCCCCCATCCTCGCCAAACCTCAATAACATCCGCCAATGATGGAGATCATATTCCCTACGGATTCCACTTGCAAGCCGGTCACCCGCTCTCTGCAAGCGGCTTGAGGACAGGACAGTTTTCATAATGCTGAGAACGCGAGCGATGATTTAGGGAGACAACAGGCGTAGGGACGCGCTTTTAGGCTTGTCCGCATTGGGAGAATTCGTTCGCTTGCGTCGGCACCCCCGCCTGATGCTTACACCCGCTGAAGCGGGCTTCACAACGTCTGCTGTGACCCCATCTTCACGCCCAGACGCTCTACCAGCCGGCTTCAGCCAGCGCGCTTCTCGCAGCCTAAGCGAAGCCGGGTTCGGAGCCTACAGCGGCAAACCGAGCGAGAAGCTTTTATTTGCGGACAAGCCTTTCTGCATGTCCGTGATGTGCAAGCAAGCGGACGCGCCGGACGAAACAAGTTTCGTTCGCGTCCCTACAACATGCGCGATTGCTGTCGGATTGTTAACCGAGAGGGGAGCAAACTCGCCAATTTCCATATCGTTTGCAGGGATATGGGCATGGCTTGAGGGCAGTTTGTTCCTAATCTTGGTACACATTGGGTGACCCGCCGAGTCGCCCCGACTAGACCTCAAGGATGGCAGGGCGGATGACGCGCTGACCGTTTACCTCAACGGTGAGCGTCGGGAAGTTCCCGCCGGACATAGTGAGAATTTCAAAGCCGCTGTCGTTTACCAGAATCGTGTCCTCTGATTTGTAGCCGACAATCGACGGATTCCATGCGAAGGCATGTCCGGCGCAGATCACGGTGTCGGTCAGCGGCGTGGCGATTTGTTCGCGCGAGTTGTAGCCAATCAGCCCCCCTTGATGGTGTAACTGCCATTGGCGGGGTTCGCTTTGCGCGGCATACGCGGCTTGAATATCGGCAAACACTTCGTTTAAGCGGCGACCGGGTTTGCTGGCGATCATCGCCGCCGCATCAACCATCGACACGCGGCGCACCTTCTCCGCGAGTTCCGCCGAAACTGCGCCCACATGCGAGAAACGGGTCGCCGCCGCGATCAAGCCTTCGCGGCGCATACACACCACCATCATCAACGTGTGATCAAAAGTCGCGTTCGTCACCAGCGGATGACGAAAGCGCGAAATGCGTTCGTCCGTCGCTACAAGGTTAACAATCGCCACTCCTCCGCGCTCACGGCACGCTTGATCGAGCCGCGCGGCGATTTTCCATTCGCTTTCGCCGGGGCGGGCAGCGCTGACCGCCCATTCGAGCGCGGCGGCGGCATCCTGACAGAGCGTGCGAAAACGAGCTTGTTCTTCCGGCAGCAGCACCGAACGCAGCGGGAATAGATCGGCTTCTGCCGCCGCGTCGGTGATCATGACCTTTCGACCATCAGCGGCATTTTGCGGATCAACGCTGTACAAAAAGCCGTGAATCCGTTCCGGTGTTTCGCCGTACCAATCATAGACTTTGAACTCGAAACCGAGCGACTCCAGTTCTTCTTCATCGCGCAAACGTGGATACTCGATGTTCTGAGTTACGACGTAGCGGGCATCGCGCGTATACAGCAGCGAATAAATTCCGAATTCGGTATCCAGCGGGATACTGGCATCCGCGCCCGCCGTCAGCCATGCGATGTTGCGGGTTTTCAGCACCCACATCACATCGCTTTGATGCGCGTCCAGCACCTTCTTGATCAGGTCATGTTTGTACTGCACTTCTTCAAGGCGGTTCATAAAATTCCTTTGATGAAGGGTTCACAATCATCGATAAAGGGAAAAGTATATCGCCCTAAACGCTGGGGCGGTACGATTTGTCACTTATTATGAGGTGGATTCGGAAATGGGGGTAGGAATCAGGCGGCGTGCCAGCGACGATGGAAAGAACCATCTAGGACAGCGGAGCGCAGGACCAGCATACGCGCGGCTTTCCCAGTGCGTGCGTTCTACACTAACTTGCTGTGACACTTCAGCCTTTCGCCAGTCCTCTCCCACGCGCTGCGTGTGTTCCCAAAGCGTTGTGGCAGGCAGTTGGTAGCCCCCCGATCCATTCCAGCACCTCCTCCGCTCGTTCGTAGGGCAACAGACTGCTCAACCAGACTGCTTGCTCTGCCAATCCTAGACTCAGACCCTTGTGCGTTAATCCCATCTGTTCAGCTAGGGGAAAAACGCCTTGTTGGCACTTGGAGCAGTAGTAGTAGCTCCGTTCCACCTCAACCTCTCCGCTCCGCGTCCGTATATAGTGACGCTTTTTGCCTTTCGCCTGCAACCGCTGCCCGCATTGTGCACAGATAGGCTGTTCCGCTTGTCGATGATACTCTTGTTGTGCCACCAATCCATGGGTCAACAGTTCATTCACTTCGTGTCCCATCGCCAACACACTCTCCTCGATGGCGCTCAAACTTTGTTGCTTTTCGCCTTCCTTCAGCGATCCCTCGACCAATTCCTCCACGCGTTTTATGATGGCTGACTTGAGTTCTTCTCGTTTGCTTGGTATCGCCTACCTCCAGCCTATCCTCTTTCACCCCCATTTCCGAATGCACTCGTTCCTATCCTTTGTTGCAGTTTGGCGCGTAAAACGTGGAGTCGATATGATCAAACGCGCCATTCAAACGAGTGTAGAGGATCAGTTTCATGACTGTCATTATCAGTCCCGAATTGGGAGCGCGCATCGACAAAGCCTATTACGTGTGGTTCACCACTGTGCGATCCGACGGGATGCCACAGCCTACGCCTGTATGGTTCATCCGTGAAGGCGAAACGTTTCTCATTTACAGCCAGCCGAACGCACAGAAGATCGCCAACATCGCCGCCAACAACAAAGTCGCATTGAGCTTTGCCGATTCGCACGATGCCGAAGCCTTTTTCGTCATTATGGGCGAGGCAACGGTTGATCACGCGCCCGTTAAGGCGAACGAGAACCCGATTTACCAGCAAAAATACGCGCAGGGCATTGTAGACATCAAAATGACACCGGAATCAATGGCAGCGATGTTCTCCAGCCTAATCCGCGTCACGCCGATTCGTGTGCGCGAACAATAACCGTTACGGCGCATCCTCTATTTCCAAATGCGCGAGGATGCGCGTATAGGCTTCGTTGATCTGCTGCATTTTGATGGTCGCTTCGGGCGTGTCGTTCACGTCGGGGTGATATTTGCGCGCCAAATGGCGATATGCCCGTTTGATGAGTTCCCGATCCGTGTTCGGGTTGATGCCCAGAATATCAAAATATCGCTGCATGGGATTGGTCGAATACACGCTGACTTCAAAATCGGCGCTTAACCACACGCCGCTGACGTGATCGTTGGCGAACGGCGTTTTAACGCGCTTGGCGCTCAACAGTGACGGATCGATCATGCCGCCGTGCTTAATATCGCGCGCGATCCCTGTGCCTTCAAAATGGATCGGAAATACGAATACATCGGGACCGAACGCATCGAAGGCGTAGATTTTATCACCGTGCAGCGCCAACAGCACCGCCATCCATTCGTCGGGGATGTAGTACATCCCGTGACGTGGCAGCAGCAGATCGCACCACAAGATAAACAGGCTGTGGACGCGATTGGCGCTGTTGGCGTTGACGATGTTTTTGATCTCGTAATCGGTGATCTCATTTTCGATCAAGTAAATCATGATGTCTTCGCCCGTTTGCAAGCGAACATGAATAATGTCGCCGCCATCATCGACGACGTGCATTTTGGGGCGCTGCCCTTGAATGAGATACACCAGATACGCGCTGATTTTGACTGTATCAAACCGCATGAGGTTATGTGAGAGGAAACCCGTTTGACAATTTAGCCATTATAACAAAAAAAGGGGCGCAGCCGATTTCGACTGCACCCCAGCGTAGGGCACGTGGAACTCATTCCGTCCGTGCCCATCTTTTGTTGATAGTTGGTGTTATTTTCGTGAACGTGCGCGGAGATGACGCGCCACCACAATCACGCCGACTAACCCGAACACGGCGAGGATCAACGCACCCGCGCCACCGCCGCCGCCCGCGATGTCATCGAACAGACCCGTATCGGGGAGCGCGGTAGGAACGACGACGGGCGTGAAACCGGGCGTGACGGCGATCACCGTCGCATCCGGCGCGACAGGGGTTTCCTGCGGCGCGGCTTGCGCGGTTGCCGTCAGGAACGCGCCAGCAATCGCCGTGGCGGTTTGATTGACCACATCGAGCGAACTCGTCACAACGATGGTGGGCGTGGCGGTTGCGGGACCAGCTTCCGCCTGCTGAATGAACTGTTCACGCTGAATGAGTGCCGCTTGAGTGGCTAAACCTACGTTCGTCGCCAGCGCGGGGATGACAGCAAGTGCCGTCGAAGTCGCGGCGGCGATGGCAGGGTCTTCCGGCGGGAGTTCCGTCAGGGCGGCTTGTTGTTCGCTTGCGACAGTAGTAGCAAGGGCTTCAGCGTTCTGGACGAATTCGCGCGTCGGCTGCACGGCAACTGTCGCCTGTACGAGCGCGTCATTGAGCGGCGGATTGGTGGCAGCGGCTGTCGCCAAGCCCGCGTCTACTTGACCGACGGCATTGGCGGCGGCAGTCGCATCGACCAAGAGGGCTTGCAGCGTTTCCTGTTGTTCGGAAAGCAGGGCTTCCAGAACGGAAAGGTCAGCTGCATCCGACGCAAGCTGCGTGGCGAACAACTGCTGTGTCGCCAGCACGCCCTGTTGGAATTCCGCCGCGCGGGTCGCATAGGCGACTTCAGTGGCGAACTGTTCGCGCAGATTGATTGCCGCGCCAGCGGGGGTATCCGTCGATGTGGGTGTGTTCGTCGGCTGCGCCAGCGCCGTTTGCGTCTGCGCGATGGCGCTCAAGGCTTCAAACGCGGCTGTCGCGGTCAGATCAGGCGTGGGCGGCGGCGGGGTATCCGTTGGCGGCGCGGGCGTGGATGTATCCGTCGGCGTGGGGGTAAATGCCAGCGCCGTTTGTGTCATTTGGATATTGAGCGTATCCGCCGTGCGCGTGGCGTTATCGTTTTCGACATTTTGCGTATTCGTCGCGGCGATGAACGCGATTTGCGTGTTGTTGAAGTTGACAGCAGCCGTCGCGGTCAATTCCGCATCGGTGGGTCCGGTGGGGCGGAGCGCGATTACCAACACGATGCCGATGCCGACTACAAACAACAAGATCATGGCGACAGCGAGGACGACAAACGTGCGGTTAGTGCCGCGTTCCGGTTCTTCGTCGCTAATATCGGGCATATCCTGATCGAAGTCACCGCCTATAGAGGGGTCTTCAATATCGTCGAATAGCCCGTTACTCCCCTGATCGTCGTCCAAGAAATCGTCGTCAAAGTTGAAATCGCGTCTGTCGCTCATGCATCCCCCTTACGGTGAGGTGGCAGAAAAGTCCCGTTTTAGGTATTGCGAAAATAATACGCGCTTGTTTTACCCATAAACTTCAATATTCGCCAATGGTACTTCTAGAACCTCACCTGTTGCCAGTTTGACAACCGCGCAAGGCACACGCAGACCATTGTCTAATAAAACAGGCGCTTTTGGCAAGTCGGTCAGCAGTCCTGTTGCGGTTGATCCATCTCCGCGTGTGACATGGACGGTCATGCCCGCGCGCAGTACGACATTGCTGTTGAACGATGGCGGGCGTGTATCGCCCAATGGCACGGTGAACAATGCCTCTGGATGATTGACGCTCAATGGCGAGGGCGTGAGCGCGTCCAAGACCGTCTGCCGCCCGTCGTTTTCGCTCAAAAACTGCAAATAGGTTGGGTTCATGCGTTCTTCACCGAAGCCTTCGGTGAGCAAAATCGCGCCTTTTGCCAGCATCGCCGCGTCGATCATCTCTGGAGCCATGCTTGGCGCGATAATCCCGGCGAAGCCTTGATCTTCCATCACCTGCAAGCTCAAGGGCTTGAGCGGGCGGCGGGTGTACAAAATCGCGCCGCGATATTGCGCGTCAATCGCTTCATTGAAGGCAGATTCTAACCCATCGCTCGGTTCTGCGCGAAGCAGACCCAACGCGCGGCGACCATTCCCCCACACACCTTGCAGCACCCCGCCATAACCTTCAATGGTTAAGCCGCGTGTGCCATCTACATCGATGACGATGCCCGCCAAACCGGATTCGACTTCGACAGGGACGGGCGTTTCTTGCAAAATGATGCGCCCTTGCCCGATATACGTGACAATCCCCGCGCGCGGCGCAAGGATAGCTTTGCCTTTTTTCGCCTTGCCTCTGCGAGTCAACTTGCCCGCCAGCAGTTCTCCCTGTGCGACTTCATCCCCAACTGTGACAACCATCTTGGCTTCAAGCTGACTTGGTTTGCGTAAACGCAGTTCACGCGCCGCGTCGATCACGATATAGGGAGCGGGCTGTGCGCCGCGCGCGACCACATCCTTCACGCCGACACGCGCATTTTTCGCACGTTCGATTCTGCCGCTGACACCATCGGGCAAACGACGTTCGCGCTTCAGCAGCGCAATCCGCATCAGGTGGCGGTGTCCGGGAAAGTAGAGGTCTGGATTCGTCAAGATTCGTTTCCCTTGTTACGAAAACAAATTTCGCAGTTCATCGAAGTCGTCGTCTTTCTTTTCGCCTGCGGGTGGCACCGGCTCATCGAACGGCGGAACGACTTCCGGTTCGGTTTTCACACGCCGCCCACGCTTGGGCGGGGCAGATTTCGCGGATGCTTCCGCTTCTAAATCACGCAGGCGATTTGATGTTCCCGCGCGTTCGAGTTCGCGGCGTTCCGCGCGGGTTTGGCGTGGGGCGCGCGCGCTTTCCGCTTTGACTTCTTGCAGCCACGCTTCCGGGATTTCGATCATCTCATCGCCCGTCGCTTGCGCGTACCAGCGCGCCAGAGTCGCGGCGCGTGCCCGCATCACTTTGGGCAGTGGAAGGGGTCGCCCGCGCGCATCGATGATGAATCCGGCTGTGCCGCCTTCGACTTCCAATTTTAAGCGGCGGCTTCCCCCCGCGTGTAACCCGCGCCCCACCACATTAATACGAATCGTCGCTTTTGCCCCCAGCGCCAGCGGATACACCCACAGATCGCCGCCGAACACGTTAAATTTTTCTGTTTCGGTGCTGCCATCACTGTGATACAGCGTGACTTTCACGCGCGCGGCTCTGCGCCCGACGCGCGGCGTACCGGACAAATTGACACAGGTACACAAGTCTTCCAAGCCAACAGCTTCAAGCACCTGCACGACGGCTTCAGGGCTGGTGCGCGCCAACGATCCCAACGCCGGAATCAACGCGCCATCATCGGCTTGCAGACGGACGATACCCGTCGGCTGCACCGCGTCGAGCATCAGCATCGCGCTCATGCCCGCGCGCCCCGTGCGCGTGATCGACGATCCCGCGCCGATAATCTGGTGGACGGGCGGCATAAGTTCGTTGGCGCTGTCTAAGGCGGTGTCGGGTGTCCACGCGGGGCGACTGGCAAGCAGCAGCGATCTAAATGCCGTGCGTAACAGCGCATGTTCTAAGAATAAACTGCGATGCGTATCCGGCACATAAGCGGCGTGCAGTGTCTTGTTGAGCGCATACGCCGTAATTTCGTTGTCATCCGCGACAAATGGCAGCCACCCACGCACGGCATTGATACCGACAGAATCGAGCAGTGTTTTGGCGCTGTGTCCTACGCCAATATCGGTGCGGATACTGGTAGTCACACGTCCGCCGATGCTTGCCGAAAGCGTACTGACCGCGCTGCCAATATCCGCGATGATTACCCCGCCCGCGCGGCGGTTTTCGAGGCGCAAACTGCGCCCCAAATATTCAGTGATGATGTCGTAGCTTTGCGCGGTGGGAATGACCGGTGTATCGCTTTGCGCGCTGACGGTTTCAAAGCCCAAACCGCGCGATGACGCGAACGAATCATACACGACAGCAAGCTCCAACTGTACGGGATCAAGCCGTTCAACGCTCAATTTCGGGCGGGCGTTGTCGCTGAAATACACGGGTGTGACTCCGCTGAACATCGCCGCGATCTCCTCATGGAGCGCGGTATTGCCCGCGAACAACACGGGCGGCTTGATGCTGCTGTCCATGAAGCGGAGCGCCAATTTCGCCATCTGGGCGAGATCAAGCACAGGCTGACGCGCTCCATCTTCCATGCCGCCGGTGATAAAGATCAAGTCTGGACGCGCAAGGATGATCGCGTTGAGCTGTTCTTGCGGCGTGCGCTGATCATCAAGGCTCAACGTTTCGACAACTTGTACATAAGTACCCGCCGCCGCGCGCATCGCCGTTGCGATGCTGATCTCGCTCACCAAACCCATCAACACCGTGCGTAAAGGTCGCCCGATGCTGGCAGTGAAGCGCACAATATCTACGCCGCTGCGGTCAGGCTGTTCTGGGGTGATCAAATGTCCGCTGCTGTCGAGAAGCCGCCGTCCAGTGGTTTGGCTGATGGTGTATGCGGCGCGGGTGAGTCCCACGCTCACATCGCCATCAGGAAATGCCGCCGTCGTGCGCGATTCGCCTGATGCGACGAGCTGATACACGCCGTCCACGAGATCGATCAAGACCGCGCGCGTGTGAACATTGCCGAAATCGACAGCGAGAATCGAGCCTGTGCGGGCGATATTCCCCGCGTTGGCGATCTCATTGGTTGAAGTAGAAGTTGCTGTTGGAGCAGTCGTCATCCCGTTAGCTCCCCAAAATCCGCTGAAGCAAGAACGCCATGCGGTCCGTGAAGATCGTCAGTCCAGTGAGGATCGCGCCGCCGTAAAGCGCCGCCAGTGTGACGACGATGAAGCTCTGCCCAACCGCGCCCATCGCCCGCGTGACTAATCCGCGCCGGGTGAGTGTCATTGAGCCGGGCACGCGCCGCGCCGAATACTGGAAATACACCAACGTGCAAATCACGCCGAGCGCGACGATGAAACTGTTGAGCAGTCCAAGACTGTCATCGGTGGCGTTCAACACCGCCGCCGCTACGCGCGTTTCATCAACGGTGCGCGCTGTCAGCGGAATGAGCGTTCCGCTTGCCGCGCCAACAACTGCTACCGCCGACCCAATGCCGACGATAAAGCCGAGCGCGATACTGCCTAAACGTCCCCATCGCTGAGTGGTGCGCGCCAGAAGCAGCGCCCCGAACACAAATGGCACTGCTCCAACGACAAGGTTCAGCGGTGACGCTTGCGCCGCGCCAATTGTTGCGCGCAGCCACGGCAAGATCACGCTTTCGACAGTGACCATCGTGACGAAGCCCGCCGCCAAACCCGCGAAGGCGTATACCGCCAAGCGATACAGAAAGTTATCGCCCAATATGTAGCTGAAGATCATCAGGGTGAGGACGAACCCCGCCCACAAACCGATCTGATCGACGCTCAATCCCGTTGTCTCCTACGCAGCAGCCCACGCACAATGTTGATCACCGCGCCAAGGGCGATGACCGCCGCCGAAGCGACGATTCCAAGGTTCAAAGCATACCAGCGCCCTTCACGATAATCCTCTGCATCGAGTTCGGCATCGAACGTGAAGGTGGGTAGGGTGATTTGCGGCAGCGTTATTTCTGGCAGCGCGCCGCCCGCTTCGGCGGTTGCTTCCGGCGTGCCAGTCACGGCTGTTTCATCTTCAGTCGCATCAACAGTCGCCTCAGCGTCGGCGGGACGGGGTGTGCGGCTTGGTCGCGGTGTGGGATCGTCCGCCTGTTTCGCGCGCCCAAACTTGCCCGTATCGCGGCTTTGTTCCGGCGGATTGATGCGGACGAACTGCTGCGACACCCAGCCTTCACTGCCATCTTCAAAGCGCACATTTACCCATGCGCTGTCATCGCTGAAGCCCAATACTTCGATCTGCTGGTCCGGGGTGGCGGCGGCGATCACGCCAAAATTCGTGCCGGGCCCACTGCGAACGTTGACCGTCGTTTCCGCGATGATCACACCCATGAGACCCGTACCGGGCGCTGCTTCGGTTGCGTCCGCCCCGCCCGTTTGCGTGTCACCCGCCGGAGCGGGGATCGTCGGGGTGGGCGTGGGCTGACGTTCGCCGCGTTCAAGTGCGCCAATGCCCGGGAGCAGATTTTCATACGTCAGCGCATCCGCGAAACCGACAAGCACGCCATCCGCCCCGTACACTTCGGCGGAAGGCGCGGCGGCATAACCGGCGGCGATCAGCATGGGAGCAGACAGCATAGGGGCAAGCTGTTCAGCATACGTGCGGATGTCTTCGGAGTTGTCGGTGATGAGCGTCACAAGCGCGAAATCCGCCAGCGAACGGGCTTGCAAGAGTGTTGGCTGCCCTTCGATATCGAGCGCCAGCACCGTGCCGGGCTGTTCGCTAAAACTGCGTAAGCCAATCGCGCCGCCGCTTAAGTAGCGGATGAGGTAGTAATCCAAATTGGCAATCAATGTCGCGTCGGGTTGGTCAATGCGGTTGAGGAAACGTTCGTCCGTGTTGATGCGGGCGATCATGTTGCCGGCGCGCAGCACACCAAACGGATTGGTGCTAATGATGACCGGGCGCGCACCGCGCAAAATGGCATGACGCAGCAGGGATTCGGTCATCGGGTCGAGTTCACCCGCCGACGCGGGGCTGTATTCAATGGCGAACAGCACATAGTCATCGCGCTGGATGCTCTCCATTGCGGTGAACACCGCCGCGCCGCGTGGATTTTCGATCAGCGAAGCGGGTGGCGGTTCGCCCAAGCGCAGTTCTGCGACAAAGAAGGGCGCGGCGACGACAAGAATCAAGAACAGCGCAATTAAGAGACGATCCACGCGAACTTTCATGCGGCGGCGGGCGCGCTTGCGTGTCGCCGCGGGTTTGGCGCTCGGCTTTGACGCATCGGTGCGCGGCGCATCAAGGATGATATTGGGATCATCCTCAAGACCCGGCAGATAAGGCGTGTCATACGTGAGATCAATCGCGCTCAGGCGGTTTGATCCCTGTGTGGCGCTTGGCGCTGACGTTTGCGCCAGCGATTTGAGCAGATCAACTTTGGTCTGCTGCGCGGGCGACAGCACGACTGACTGTGCCAGTGTGAGCGCGCCGGGCTTGATGGCGGCAGGCGCAAGCGCGGGCGCGCCGGGGAGTACCGTCGAAAGTGCATCGGCTTCAGCGGCGGCGTGTTCATCTGTGGCGCGTTTGCCACGCCGTTTAGGAGGTTCACTCGCCTTTTCCTGCGCCTTTTCGACTGCTTTTTCGCGCTGACGCAGTTTCTTCAAACGATCCGGCAGTTCGGCTTCCGGTTTATCCTTGCGCTGGCGCACCAGCGCGGACGCGCTCACTTCACCTACCGACGCTTGCACTTCGCTCAACCAATCCGGCGATAACGTCTGCTGCATATCGCTTGGCGTGGCTTCGCGCGGCTGGTTAAGCGCGGACAAGCCTTCATTGAACAGGCTTTCAATGTCTACATCGGTTTGTGTGAAAGCAGCGGCGGCAGCAGGTTGAATGTCCGGCGTATCGGTATTGAGTGACGCGAGATAGCTTTCAATATCGGTGAAGGCAGGTGATGCTGCTTCGGCGGGTGCAGCGGCGAATGCTTCTTTTTCATCATCGACTGGCGGGGCATCACCATGCGCCGCGCCGCCAAACAATTCGTCAAAGTTCAGCTTGCCCGTTTCGTCGCTTCCGCCGCTTTGGGGCGCGGGCGTGTCGCTCTCGAAGTCGAAATCCATCGACTTGAAGAATTCGCCCGTACCGTCTTCGGCGGGGTGAATCGGCGGCATCTCATCATGATCGGGTTCGGCGTTGAGCTCGTCAAAGAAACTGCTGTCATCATCGCTGGTGCTGCTGCCCGTCTGCACATTCGCTGACGCATCCGCCGCCAGCGCCCCGAAGAAATCGTCATCGCCGCCACTTGACTGTGCGGCGGGTTGATCGCTTTCTATGCCAAGCGCGGCGAAGAAGTCATCGTCGTCCGCGTTCGACTTCGGTTCGTCTACGCCTAACGCGCCGAAGAAATCGCCGTTTTCAGGCGCGGATTCGTCCTGTACGCCCAAGGCGCTAAAGAAATCGTCATCGCCGGATGGCGTACCACTGCCCGTCCCGCTTGATGCGCCGCCTAAGGAAGCGGTTTCGTCGCTCGCGTCATCAAACGCCGCGAAGAAATTGTCGCCGCCGCCCGCGTTCGCTGTCAGCGCCGATGTATCGAGTTCATTTGCTTCAGCGGCGGCTTCGATTTGTTCCGACGCGGCTTCATCTTCGAGCGCATCGAAGAAGGCTTCTTCGTCAAATTCCGCGATTTGCGGTTGATCGCCTTGCGATTCAAGCATGGGCTGTTCAAAGCTCATGTCATCGTCAAACGATGGCATCTCGAACTCGCTGCCTTCAGCTTCGTTCGCAGACGGGGTGAACTGGGCGAAAGCGTTTTGCGCGTCTTTTTCGGCTTGCGCCGCCTGTTCTTTGAGTTCGTCGGTGCTGCCTGTCGCCGTGCGAATATCGTCGGCGAAATCGGCACGCATGGGCAGTGGGGATGTATCGGGCAAGCGCGGTTCTTCAGCGGGGGTTGGTATTTCTGGCACTTCGTTTAACCACGAAAGATCGTCGCTGTCCTGCGGCGTTTGAGGTTCGAGAGGCGGCACATCGCCCGACGCAGCTTCGCTATCACCCATCAAAAAGTCGAGCGATGGCGCTTCCAGTTCAATCGGTTCGTCATCTGCGTCGGGGGTTTCGGGTTCGGCGCTGCTGTCGTCATAGTCCGGGATTTCGTCGGTCAGGCGAAATAGATCGTTTTCATCACGCATCGATTCGCCCGTCGATTTGCCCGCGTTCTCCGGCGTATCAAACGATGGATTAAACGCACGTTCGTCATCAAACTTAAGTCCGCCCGTGTCGAACGCGGGTTCTTCATCAAACTTTAGCCCACTTGTATCAAAGGTTTTTTCGTCCTCGAACTTCAGCCCGCCCGTGTCAAAAACGGGTTCATTGTCCTCAAACGACGGCTGTGCGTCGAACGCCAATTCTGGCTCATCGTCGAACGACGGCTGCGCGTTGAACGCGAGTTCCGGCTCATCGTCAAACGATGCCTGCGCGTTGAACTCCGTCCCCACATTCTGGAGTGGGGCTTCATCCCCCGCGAACATCGACTGTGCGCCCATTGTTGGCTGCGGCGGCGCGTCGTCATAAAGCGGTTCTTCCAACAGCGATTCGGTCATCCACGCCGCGTCGAGTACATCATCGCCGGACGCTGGACTTGGCAGTTCAACTTCCGGCTGCTCAAAATCGAAGGTGAAATCGTCCGGCAGTTCAGCATCACCAGCGGACGCGCCCGATTCGGTGGGCGGCGGGGTGTAACTATAGCTGTTGGAAAAGAAATCCGGCGTGCCATCATCCGATGGCAGCGATTCTTCTGCTTCAGGTTGGGGATCGGACGCGCGCAGCATTCCTGTAAGCAGCGATTTACGCGGCACTTCGTTGGGAGTCACCTCTGCCACACGCGGGATCAACGGTTCTTCGGGCGCGGGTTCGGCGGGAAATTCCGCCGCCGACGCATCCACCGACGACAGCCAGCTGAGTCCCGTTGAGTCTTCATTTGCGCCTTCGCTGGCGGGCGCGGGTTCGGGTTCGACATACGTGTCTTGATCAGGCCATGCGAAAGGGTCATTGTCATCGGCAGCACCCCTCTGCGCGCCTGATCCGCCGGAAAGTGTGCCGGTATCGTCATCGTCGGGTGTGATGCCAAAATCTTCAAAAGCGGGCGGCGGTGGAATTGACGGGGCGGGCGCATCAAAGAAATTGCTGGCATCGCCCTCATCAACAAACGATTCGTCTTGTTCCGCTTCGCCCTGTGTGATGCGCGATACGATGTTGGTGACTTCGTTCAGCCAGCTTAACGTGCTGTCATCATAGTTGGTTGGCTCTGTCGGGGTAGGCGCTGCTTGAGGGGCGGGCGATTCTCGCGTTTCAAGCGAAGGGAGTTCGCCTGTCATGGGCGGGGTGGGCGCGTTCAAGAACCATTCAATATCGGGGTCTTCGATCACATCGGGAATCGATTCTTCGGGCGTTTTGCGTTTTGGCTCGCTGACATCGCGCTGCGCGGCAACTGAACCGAAGAAATCGTCTAATTCGTTAAGCGTCCCGGTGTTGAAGGTCCGGTTATCGTATTGCTCGTCATCGTCATCGCCCGAATACATAATGGGTTCGGGTTCGTCGTCAAATTCATCATCGCCGGGGACGATGATCGGATTCGCGGGTGGGCGAATGTGATCGGGGTCATCGTCAACGAACCAGCTTTCATCCGGTCCTTCTTCGATGAGCGCGTCGAGGTCTTCGGTGCTGGTCGCAGACGCAGGGACAGCGGCGGGCGAACTTAAGTCAACACTTTCGTTAGCGCCTTTTTCGATGAGTTCCGCGAACAGCGCGTCGAGCGTGTCTTGGTCTCGGTCAGGAATTTCATCTAAAACCGCCGCCGCCTGCTGGTTCGGCGCGGGCGCGTCATCGCCAAAATCGCTGAAAAATAATTCTTCGTCGCTTTGTGGTGACAGCGGTTCTTCTTGTTCCAGCGGCGGAAGCTGTGCAGTCACGCCGTCGGATTTGCTTGTGCCGGACGACGAGGCGGGAGCAGCCGGAGTATTGTCCCACGCATCCTCAAACTTCGCAGAGGTTGACTCGTCTTCTTCGTTGAGGCTCAAGAACATCGCATCGAGATTGGGGAGTTCTTCGCCATCATCGGAAGTGCTTGTCCCTTGACTGAGCGATGCGAAGAACGAATCGATGCTCTCGTCAACAGACGCGGGGGATGATTTCGGCGCGTCATCTTCATCGTCAAAGCCGGAAAACGCGGGCAGTCCCGCGGCGAACTTGTCCGATTCATCCATCCAATTCGGCACATCAGGTTGCGGCGGCGCGGCTTTTGCGACTTCATCGCTGGTGAACTTGTCCGCCGATTTCATCCAGTCCGGTTCGTCGTCTTCGAGCTTCTCCAGCCCCAAGAACCAGTCTGGCAGTTGACCCGTTTGCGGTAAGTCGGGCGATGGCGCGGCTTCGAGAATGTCGCTGGTGTCGAGAAATTCCGGCACTTCTTCTTCGATGCTTTTTTCGCGCTTGGCTTCTTGCTGACGCGCCAACCATTCATCGTAGGTCAGTTCACTTTCAACTTTGTCGATCAATTGATCGCCGCTAGCGAGAAAATCCGCCGAGAGCTTACCGCCCTTGACGATCTCTTTTTGCTCGTTCGGGTCTTCAAAATCCAGCCCGCTTAACCAAGGCGCGGGCGCATTTGGATCAGACTGCGATGGTGGCGGTTGATTTATCGGTTGGATCGGCTTGATAGACGAACTGGATTCCTGTTCATCGTCATCATCCATCAGCCAAGGTGGCAAATCTTTGTTGGACATAAATTCAGCCCTACTCGCGGTAAGTACGGTCTTGACCGGTAAGCACGCGCACACCCGTCACAATTGTCGCTAGTGCGATACCTAAGAGGATGCCGCGCTGCCCCGCGCTCACAGGGACAGCCAACAACCATGCGCGAAGCTGTGTAAATAATGTTTCGTCCTGCACAGGGAGCGAGCCAATCAGCACGACGAGCAGGACGGCGGTGAATAAGATACCGCTCCATGTTACTCGTCGTCGCATCAGGCGATACGCGCCGTACACAAGCGCGAATAAGACCAGACCGCCGAGCGCCGATTCGATGGCGACCTGCACATTTTCCAGCACGACCATGTTCGCGTCGTCGTTGTTGGTGAGCCATAAGCCGATCACCAGCGCGGCGCTTAACACCAGCACAAGGCTGTAGATCAAGCCGCGATCCCGACGAATGATACGGCGTGTATGGACATTGAATAAGTTGTATATTCCAATGAGAACGGCTATCCCCAATGTGACGGCGGTAAGCTGCAAAAAGATCGTTGCCAGCGAATATAAGGCTTCGCCCTGCTGACCGGAGAGCAGCCCAAACAGCACCAGCAGCCCAAAGCCGATGGCAAATGCCGATGCGATGATGCCCAATAAGCGATTCATGCCCGCTGTCCGCCTCTCATCGTCCCAAAATGCGCCCCACGTCGAGCGCCTCGCTGTTGATCAACACCAGCGCCACACCCGCGCCAATCGCCAGTATCAACAGCCAGCGCAGCAAATCGATTGTGACCGCCGCGCTTAGTGTGCCGCCACGATCATCCAAGTATGCGCCCGCCGCGAACATTTCTTCGCCAATCAGCGGCGTGGTCGCCATGCCAAACGCCACCGCCTGCCCCACCAGATCATCACTGCCCGCGATGCTCGACGCGCCGCGGCGATTCGCAGCATCCAGCACCAGCGCGATCTCCGCGCCCCATGTGCCAACGAGAATGTGTCCGGTTGGGTGTTCCGTATGCGCCAAGCCCGTGAGCGCGGCGGCGAACGCCATTGACCGCGCGTTGTTTCCTGCATACCACTGTACGCCCGCATACGGCGCTTGATCGGCTTTGCCGCGTGCTCGAAATGCCGCGTAGAGCGCGTTATACGCCAGCGGAATGGCGCTTGGATCGCTGACCGTGACAATCGGGGAGCGAAAACCGGATGCCGCCCGCCGCGCCGCTTGATAGAATACTTCGGCGGATGCCAGCGCCAGCGCGGTACGCGCCCCGCCGATTCCCGCGCCGCCAAACGACACATGAATTGGGCGGTCACTTTCCACCGCTTCGCCAACCATTAACGGAAGCTCGTCATAGGCAGGAATCGCGCGCAGTGGAAAGACATCCGCGCCGCCAAGCCGCCGTCGTCTGCCATTGGCAACTTGTGTCAAAATAGCAGTTGCTGCCAGCACAGCTGCGATGATCAATATTGTGATGATGCGTGTTGTTGGATCCAACGCTTACACCCCTTGTCAGGTCGCTGATCCGTCGTTTGGGTCGCTGCTCGTCGCCTCTGAATCGCGCAGTTTAGCTTGCAGCGCGGCGATGCCTTCCGGCGTTTCTAATGCCCGCGCCAACCCACCAATCATGTTCCCTAAACCAATCAACCCGAATGCGGGCTGTGCAACATAGGCGATCTGCGCGCCTAATGCCCCAAACGGTTCTAGCACATCGAGCGCGGTGCTGAATGCGCCCGCCCACCCGCGTGCTTTCAGGTCTTCGATCCACTGCTCATTGTTGGCAACCATGATTGGAGTATAGCACGCACAAACGGATGGGAAAAATCAAGAGGTGATGACACGAGTCTGCATCTCTTGGGCAGAGGGGAAGAAAACAGCACGGCGGGAGCTATTTCCTATACGGAAAACACGTCAAGCTAGGGAGTTTCGTTCGGGGAGGGGATTTCAAGGGCTGCGGCAATACGCTCGATGACCATTTCGCGCTTGTCTTGCACAGCGTTATTCCGAAAGCGGATCACGCGATGCCCCATACTTTCTAACATCGTTTGGCGGTCCTGATCGTATGCTTTTTGATCCACCGTGTCATGAATATCGCCACCAATTTCAATGATCAGCGGGTGTTCTATGCAAACAAAATCGACATTAAATCCCAATATCGCGTGCTGTCGCCGGATTTTTGCGCCCTTCACACGACGGTTTCTTAGTCGTTTCCACAGGCTTTGGCGTGTGACACATTTCGCGTGCGCGGGATTTTAATTTGTCCCAATGCTAGGGTGTAGAGGAAAATTGGAAATATGAATCCTCTGGCATCACGGAGACTCCAACGGTGACGATTTTGTGTGTCTATTATACGTTATGATGCGGGATGCTAAAGAAACCTCACCCCCGCCCCTCTCCCTAAGAGAGGGAAAAACCACCGCTCTACTAAAACTTTTCTCCTGTCAAAGGGCAAAAACTTTTGGATCTCGACCTCATACACATCGACTTAAAAGGTTTTCTTGTATTTTTGCTGTTGAAGTTTCACCGCTTTTTACCCATTCCTAGGGAGAGGGTTCTGTCCGGGTGAGGTCGATCTTCACCCCACCACCGCCCGCATCCGCGCCATCGGCTGCACAAATTCCCTATAATACGCACGCGCCGATTCTCTCGCGTGCATCATGGCCGAATCGTCGCGCATCAAACGGTGACAATGCGCGAGACACTCATCGGCGGTCTTGAACCCCGCAAACGCATCGCCAAGCGAAGCAGGCAGTTCGTTGTTCAATTTTTCCCCGACGATGCACGCGCCCGCCGCGAGATATTCGCCCAACTTCCACGAAATGCACCCGTGTGTGCCGTTGGTATAAATCGCCACACGCGCCGATGCGCCCATGTGGATATATTCTGCGTGCGTGAGCGTGCGATCAAATTGCAGGTCGGGATAGTGGGCTTGCGCGGCTGCGCTTGGCACAAACCCGCCGACAAACCGATCCCCGAATTCTTTACGCAGCGCGCGGATCAACTGCGCGCGCAGATGATTCACTTGGCGGGCGGTGAGGTTTTTTTCCACCCAGCAGCCGGGGTTGAAGAAGATCACTGGCTCAATGGGATATGTTTGCTCATAATCGGGGAGTGTCAGCCGTTCGGTATAGCGGGCGCGGCGCTTGAACAACGCCGAATACACGCGCCACAGCCGGTCATCGTTGGCGATTCGCGTTTCCGCCAGCACATGCCCGATCTGCCGGGTGATCACGGCGCGATCACGGGTCGGGCGGGCGGGGAAATACGCCCCGAACGGCTGAATACGCGGGCGCAGCGGCGCGGGAATGTGTACCATCTGCGATGGGACGATGTGATAGTTGGCTTTGTAGTACGTTTTCGCGGCGATCAACCGTTCGCCGCACACGTAATTGCTGCGGTCATGCAGGTCAATGCACACGCCTGAACCGTCGATCTCCAGCCACACCGTAAACAGGCGCGCGATGTTCTGTTCGCGGGTGCCGCTGTTGGTCTTAAAACACAGGTCGATTTCGCCCGCGTGCGCCAGTTCGATCAACCCTGTGAACACCGACGCGGTATGCACCAAGTCGCAGTCAGTGTAGGCGGTCACGCGGGGAATACCGGTAATGGCGGTCATGCCATCCTTATTTCATCCATGCCGACAAATCACGCCCGATCATATCTGCCAGCGCCAGCGTATCTTCGCGGTAGATCGGGAGCAGGGCGGCGCGGGCAGCGGGCGATAACTTTTCCTGCTGCACATTTCGATTATGCAAGTTTGTCTTTAATCGCGCACGTTGATCCTGTGGGATCAACTTCGCCAGCGATTTAATAAGGGGGAATTTCCCCTTGATGATATTGTGCATCAAACGGCTTTTGGGCTTGCCGCTTTTGTAGTACCACCGCTGTTCCGCGCTGAAGTCCGGCTGAACGCCCAGAAATTCAAACATCTCGCGGATCACAGCGTTCGCGTCCGCGATGTAATCATCGTACAAGAAAATCTTGACCTGCTCACGCGGGAACAACTTGTAATAGCGCGCGAGATGGCTCGCGTAAAATCCCTGATTTTTGTACGAGTTCCACGAATTGCCGCGCTGATTCGCCGTCGCTTCGTTTTGCTCGAACGCCGTCAAAAAATCATCGTTGGATTCGCGTCCTTCTTTGTACAGGTGCAAATAGTGCGAATACGCCCGCTCAACCGGATGCCGCAGCACCGCGATCAGCTTGCAATCCGGCACATACTTGTGGATCGTCACGGGGGCTTGCGGCGCGGGCAAATAACTTGGTGACGCTTCACCGCGCGCCAGCGCATCCCCCGCGTTATCGTAGAGCTTCTCGTATTCGTCCCATGTCGTGATGATATGTTCGCGCGAACTCGTCCGCCCCTCATAGCTGAAGAAGTGCGGTTCTTTGACAGGCGACATGAACACCTGTGGATGTTGCTTCAGCGTGTGATAGAGCGCGGTTGTCCCCGCTTTCATCGCGCCAATGATCAAAAAATTAGGTCGCATACATCAACCTTGCTTGCTGGTTTCGTCATAGGACAAACGTTGTTATGTCAGATTGTAGAGACGAGGTCTGTCTCGCCCCATTCGTACCAAAATAAGGTTTCGAGTTCGGTTGTAAACCCGCCCTCACCCTCTCACACCTGTTTGCCAATTGGCGAGTCTGCTCCCCTCTCCGTTAACGGAGAGGGGCCCCTTTCTGCTTAAATGGGTACACATAGAAGTGAGGTCACAACACCTCGTTCAACAACCCGATCCCCGTCATATACATCATCTGCTGCCGCGCGAACTTATCTTGATGCAGCGGCGGCATCGACAAGAACAGCAGCCCTTCAATCAGCTTAATGTCGTTCAGCGCGTAGCCTGCATTGATAAGCAGATGATCGAACGCCGCGCCGACGGTTTCCGGTGTGCCATTCGCGTAAATCGCGGTTGTGAAGATGCCGTCTGTCTCTTGCACATCGAACATATCCGCCGTGATGAAATCGTACAGCCCGCGAACACTGTGCCGCAGCTTGGCAATATCATAGCGCCCATCGCCGTAGATGCCTTTGCGACCAAACGATCCGCGCGGATCGATCAGCCGGATAATCTGGTTGTTCAGGTCAAACAGGATATTCGAGAAGCAGTAATCGCCGTGCAAAATGTGGATCGGCGCGGTCTGTGCCAAACGTTCCGCCGCCGCCTGAATATTGGCGCGCAGCAGCGGCAGATTTTTCAGCCGCCGCCCGTTGACGACGAGCGTTTCCCGTTCGAGCAGACTCGCCCAATATGCCGAAGATGCGCGTAGTTTCTCGACGCGCTCCCACGTTTTGTCCGCGTACATCGTCAGGACATCGGATGGCGGGAGATCGCCCGAATAGCGTTTGAATTCTTGGTGGATGCGTAACACTTGCTTGAGGATGCTCACCCATGTATCAGCGTGCAGATCGCCATACACCCACAATTCCGCCAGCGTGGGATAGCCGTAGTATTCCTGCACGAATCGCAGCCGTCCATCGACGCGCTCATGATGCACGATGCGCGGAGTTAGCACTTTGAGATCATCGGGTATCGCCAGATACCAATCAAGTTCGTCAGTCAGCTTCGCGTCGTTCTCGCTCACTTTCGTGATCGTGTTCAGCACCGGATTGATCGTCAGCGCGTTGAAGTGACGCGGTTGCAGAAGCCGCCGCCGCGCATCCACCAGATGATCAATGTTGCCGAAGTCGAACCATTCTTGGGCCGCCCGCGCATAAATGGGCGCGCGCGCGTTGTAGCGCAGCAGCGAACGGCTCAATTCGCGTTCGCCTGCCGCAACCGCTTCATCGACACACGCCGCCAGCACATCGCCGCGCGTTAGGTGATAGTAGCCCGCCAACGCGCGTAGGGGTTCGCTCGTATGGAGTTCTTGTTTATCCACCAGATTGACAATCCGCCCCTGCGAATCGGTGAACGCGATGCACCAGCGCCGCGATTCTTCAACATCGCCCACATACACAAAATCTTCGCCGTTGTCAGGATACGGATCGCGGATGAGCGTATCACCGAGAATGATTCGCACCAAGCCATTTGTCGGCGTATGACGCAGCCCCGTTTGCAGGGATTGGTTAATCGTGCCGCCATCCGTTTCCAACGCGGCAATCATGATCTCCATGCGTCCGCGATACGCCCGCTGCAAGAAATTCTGCAAGCGTGTGTCGGCTTCGCGCAGCACCACCGTCGCCTCTTTGATCCCCTTGTCGATCAAATCGTTGAGAATCCACCCGATCACGGGCTTGCCATTCACAGGGATCATGGCGTTCGACGTGTTTGTACCAATCGGCAGATGCGTATAGTTGATCGTCCCGCCGCATAAAATGATCGTTGTCGTCTTCGCGGGAGTCATTCAATTACCTTCTTGATGCCTGTAGGGGCGGCGGCGAAACTCGTTTCGCGCCTGCCGCCCGTATCCGCCCGCCATCAACATGGGAAGGCTCATCGTTTCCCCCACACTGACACATCCAATCCCGTGATCTCCGCCAGCCGCGCGTTGTGCGGCGCATAAAACGCGCGCAGTTCCGCCTTTATCTCTGCGTCCATCGGCGGATACTTCTCCGCGCCCAACCGCCGGTTCACCGCCGTGATCCAGCGCAGCACGCGAATTCCCTTCTTGTGGAACAGCCTGTACGCGGTTGATTGCACAATTTGGCTGCGTGGAATTTTCGTCGCGTTCTCTTTTTCCAGCGTGTCACTAAAGCGAAAATCGGGATCAACACCCAGAAATTCGCACGTTCGCTTCAACACCGCATGATGATCGCGCACCAAATCCTCAAACAGCAGAAACAGCATGTTTTCACGCGGATAGTAGGCTAAGAATCGTTCGACTTGCGCCGCATACGCGCTCCGATCCCGGTAGTGCATCGTGCGATCAGTCGTTTCGCCTGCCGCTTCCCGCGCCAATGCTTCTTTGAACGACAGCGGTTCTTTACCCTTGCTTACGAAAAACCAGTAATGCGAATACGCCCGCGCCACCGGCTCACGAAACACCCAGATCAGCTTCGCGTTGGGGATCGCCTTGTGCATCCGTTCGGGGACTTCCGCGCCAATTGAATAGGTCGGCGTTTTTTCGCCAATCGCTAGCGCGCCGTTTGCGCCTGCAAAGTAGCTGGCATAGTGATCCAATCCTTTGCTGTACCAGTAGCCGCTGTCGAAGAAATGCACCTCTTTGCGCGGCAAAAAGATTTGCGGGTGATGCCTCAGCGTAAGCGCGAATGAACTCGTCCCTGCCTTCATCGCGCCGACAATCACAAAGTTTGGAAGGGTCATGCACCTATCTCATTTCTGACGGTTAAAACGTTCACAGGGTGAGTCTTGTTTACCCATGATCCATCCCCCATCGAAAATCCGTTTGTAGGACGGGATCGAAATTTGTTTCGTCCTGCCCCCGCCGTTTCTCTGCCCCTGCCGTTCCCATCGAACGGATGAGGCATGCCTCGCCCCATAAGCACCAAATTAAGCGGAAATCGTTTGTCAATTTGTCTATTTTGCCCTCACCCCCCGCCCCTCTGCGTCGCTTCGCACGTTAAGGGAGAGGGGAGCAAACTCGCCAACTTGCAGACAGATTTGCGGGGGTGAGGGCGAGTTTTGCGGCACAAAAATCGGACGCGCAGAAGCGCGTCCCTACAACACAGTCTTGTTCTACCCTCTGAGTAGTTTCCTCACGCGCCGCTTGATCTTCACCACGGTTTCCGACGACATCACATCCCTTTTGCGTGCGGATCGTTCTCGCGCGGCAAGGTCTGATCCCGCGATTGTTTGCGGCTGCCATGTGTCCGTCGGTTTGTTGAGCCATTCGCCCGACGGCGTGAACGGATGCGCGTACCCCAACAGCGCCCCCATCGACGCGATGCGCGGATGCCCCCACAGCCGATCCACCTCGGCGCGGCTCAAGGTATCGCGCCATTTTTCATCACGGAACAGCGTTTGATGCTGTTCGGTATAGAGCTTCTTCTGGCGTTCGCTTTCGTCTGTCCACTGTTCTGGGTGACTATCCGTACTGTCAAAATGCGAACGCGCGCCCTTATTCCCCCACAGCGGATGCTGCTTGAAGTTCCAATAGCGTTCGATTCCCGGCTCGTAATCCAGCCCCGCCGCGTTCAAAATCGCCTTCAACACGTCCGGCGTATGGTCGATCAAGTCACGATAGCGCACGGTGATCGTATTCGCCACCGCCGCAGATCCCAACGTTTCGATGAAGTCGATGATCTCGCCGTTGGTACGCCACCAGCGGTCAGCAATATCGTCAATATCGCCCAAACTGCTCACATGCGTTTTGTTCTTTTCGCTCCCCGCGTATTCTTCCGGCGATTTCGACAGATGCACAGGGATAATATCCGCCGGATCGATTCCCTTGAGCGTGAGCGCATACCAATGCTCGATCAACTTTGACGAATCGACCAGCACCTGCGTCCCTGTCGCCTGCACAATCGCGTCATAGACCTCTTTGCGCGCGCCAATCTCCAAAAGCCGATCCGTGAGTTCTTGTGTCCACACGGGACAGCTTTCCGGCGGTTGGCAGCTTTTGCAGGCGAACGGCTTGCGATTGTTGGCGACAAACGCATAGAGTTCTGTCAGGCTCAACACCTGAGAATGCGCGCCCAACATAAAATCTGTGATCGTGCTGCCGGAATACTTGCACGAGAGAATGACAATCAGTTTCAAATCTCACCTGCCCAACGCGCACAATTCGCACGATTCCAAAACACGCTTGTCGGAGCGCAATACACTGCACCCGCTCTCATCTACCCTATCTCAACCATCCCCACCCTGCGACTCTAACTCCCCTTCCCGAATTCGGGACGAACGAAGTTCGACGGGGCTGGGGGTGGGAACGGGGGTGAGGTTCTCTACCCCCACCCATACTCCACACCCAACAACCGATACAAGCGTTCGTTGTGCGGACGATAGAAACTCGCCAGCAGCGCCCGGGTTTCAGGATTCATCGGCGTGCGGTTTCCGCTTTCGTTCGCCGGATCAAGTGTCTCCCGCGACCAATCATGATCGCGCAAGCCCAACCAGCGCGTGACCGCGTTTAGCGTTTCGACAGGTTCACGCCGCAGCGCCGCGCTCTCGATCACCATGATCTGCTCACGCGGAAACAGCGCGAAATACCGTTCCAGTTGATCCGCATACAACCCCCGCTGAAGATATTTCGGTGCCAAATTGCCCGGATACCCTGTCCCCTGCTTGGCGATTACGTCGATTTCGCCGCGCACCATCGCATCGAACGAGTCGTAGCCAAAATTATGCCACCCTAATCCCCCGCGCCAATTCCAATTGCTGTAGGCGCGGTCTATCGGGTTTCGCAGCGCCGCGATCAACTTGATCGCCGGATCATACGTAAAAATTCGTTCCGCGCACGCCGGATAATAGAGATAGTTCGGCGTGGCTTCAAATGTGATTTTGTCGTTTTCCAGCGCTCGCTGCGATGGAAAATGGGTCGCGTACCATCGGCTGCCAAACGCATAGCGGTGATCAAAAAACTGAACTTCTTTTACCTGCGGCGGGATGATCTGTTGGTGTTTTTCCAAGTAGCTGAACAGCGCCGTTGATCCCGCCTTTTGCGCTCCGATGATCAAAAATGCCGGACGTGCCTTTGCCTGCAATCTGCCCAATGTAACTCCGTAGATCAAGCGCGCGCCCGCCATCCAGCGCGATTCGATGTTCTCGTCTACGAGTGTTGGAGCGGCGCTAATCCCAGTCATAATCGACACCGAGCATCGCGTACAAGCGTTCATTGTGTGGGCGAAAAAATGCCGACAGCAGCGCGCGCGTTTCATCTGTCATTGGCGCGGTATAGATCCCCTTGTTGGCGGGGTGATATTCTTCCTGTGACCAGTCGTGCGATTTCAAACCAATAAATGCCGTGACCCGGTTCATCGTCCCAACAGGATCACGCCGCAGTTCGCCACTTTCAAGAATGAGCAGTTGTTCACGCGGGAACAGCTCGAAGTATCGTTTCAGTTGATCCGCGTACAACCCGCGATGCAAAAATCCCACATGGCGCGAACCGGGATAGCCCGTCCCATGCGCGGCGATATATGCCACCTGCTCTCGCGCCATCGCGTCAAACGATTCGTAGCCGAACTTGTTCCATCCCGGCACATTCCACGCGCTGAAAGCGCGATCAATCGGGTTACGCAGCAGCGCGATCAGTTTGATCGACGGGTTGTAATCGTGGATGCGCGCTGGCACATTGGGATCATACAAGTATTTTGGCGTGGCTTCGTAGGTTATTTTGTCAGGATGCAGCGCGGCTGGCAGCGGAAAGCGCGCATGATACCAGCCTGTACCGCGATCAAAATGGTTATCGAAGAAGTGCATCTCTTTCGCCGCGCCTTTGACGATCTGTGGGTGTGCGTCGAGATAGGCGAACAACGCCGTCGTCCCCGCCTTTTGCGCGCCAATGATCAAGAACGCAGGGGCGCTGACATACCCCACCATCCCCACGCTGAATTGTTTGAGCGTCAACCACGCGGATTTCAACTTGCTCATAAAATCTGTCTCACACCTTATGCACAACGGGTTTGGCACGGGCAAAACTTGTTTTGCAAACCCCTACGTATCTTCCATATTGGAGAATGTGTCGCACGAACTTCGTTCGTGCGGGGTGAGGTTAACTCAAAATCACATCCGCGAACCGTCGTGTTGCGCCGCCATCCAGCGGCCCCAAAAACATCTCGCGGATCGCCTTGCGCCCTTCGGCATACCACGCGCGATCCGTCAGCGCGCGGTTGATCGCGTCCGCCGCCGCGCGTTCATCGCGCAAAATCGGTGACCAATCATTTTTGTATATTCGCCCGAAGTGCTGGTTCAGCCACGTCTGCTTGAAATAGCTCTCGAAAATTTCCGGCATATACGCATTAAACACCGGAATGATCGTCGGTACATCGAAGATCGCCGCTTCAATGCACATCGTTGAACCGGGGCTGACCACCGCCGATGCGTGTTTCATCAAATTGCCCGCCAACACCGCCTCATCGCGGGTGGGAGTCCATCCCAAACCGGGATAATAGGTCTCATACCGCGAGATCACGACATTCGGGTGATCCATCCAGCGCTTGAAATAAATATCGCGCGACCACGGGTGCATCCGTAACACCACCTGCGGATTGCCCTGAATCGCCCTGTCATCAATTGCCTTGAGCATCCACTCTAACGGATACGTCTCATCGATCTGCTGGCTGAACTGCCCCAAGGTAGCGAACAACACATACGGGCGCGAAGCATCTAAACCCAAACGCGCGCAAAGCTGTTCTCGTGTCCATTGGGCATCCGGCGCGAAATATGGGTCGAATGCTGGCGCGCCTATGACCTGCACCTGTTCGGGCGCGTAGCCTTCCAGTTTGATGATCTCGTCGCGGTTGTTTTCGCTCCAACAAGTGACCGTTTCCGGGCGAACCCGCAAGCCTTTCCACACGTTGTCCCAACTGTTGACGTTGCCCACCGTGCGAATGCCCCGCCGCCGCGCCGCCGCGATGATCCGCCGCCCGTACACTTGGCTCAAATGGGTAGCGACTACTACATCCGGCTTGCGCTGCGCGAACAGGTCACGTGCCGCGTCACTCAGCCGATCCGCCAGCCGCTCCCCCACATGATCCCACAAAAGCTGACGCGCGCTTCGCATTCCACGCCTTGTGAGCATTCGCCCAAGCGTGTACTCGTAGTTTTCCCAACGGCTCGGCGCGCCTTCCATCAACAGCAGCAGATCGACACACTCCACGCCTTCACGCTGATAGCGCCCGATGAATTCCGGCACACGCGCGCCGGACGTGATCAACGTGACCGCCGCACCGCCTTCGGTGAGCATCTCAAGCAGATTGTTTTCAAGCAGGTTTCGCGCTACCTGCCCCTCATGCACTTCGATGAATACGCGCACTCTAGCCCTCTATCAACCCGCGATACATCTCGATCACGGCTTCGCGTGTGAAATGCCTCTCGAAGAACGCCATCGCCGCCTTGCTCAAGCGTTCGCGTTCGCGCACATCTGTAAGCACATGCAGCAGCGCATGTGGGAAATCTTCCACCCGATCCACAATCACGCACGCCGATTCCAGCCCGTCGATCAGCGATCCCGCCACCGCCGCCCGCGTCGTCACAATTGCTTGACCGTAGCGCATCAGAAGCGGCAGCTTGGTGCGATAGCCTGTGTCGTGTTCATACGGCAGCACCGAAATATCGCCCACCCGCATCGCCGTTCGCAGATCATCGACATACCCGATCACCTGCACACCATCCTGTTGGAGAAGTTCGGTCAGCGGCGCTTTCAACGCCTTCGTGCTGCCAATGATGTGCAGTTGTGAACCCGGCAAATGCGGATGCACTTTGGTGAGATAGGCTTCCAGCCCCAGCCGATTCGCCGTGGTCTCTAAACTACCCAAATGGATGATCTTCGGCGCGGCGCAGACTTCTAGCTGTGCCGGCGCATCGACTTCATAGAACATCGGGATCGTTCGCACATCGCGCCCGCCCATCGCGCGGATACGCGCCGCGTCGGTTAGCGATCCGGTCACGATCACGGGAGCAAACTGGAATATTCGCGTTTCGGCGCGCCGAAGCGCATCAAGCGATGCCCGTTCCCACATTGTCAGCCGATGTCCACCCGCGCTCAAGCGGATCGCCCGCACCCGCGACAAAATATCCGTCTGCGAAAATATCCATCTGCCCGTGCAGTCGATGGCGGTCATTCCGGCGGCAATATCGGTATGTTCCACCCAGATCAAATCGGGCTTGTGCCGCGCGATCAACCGCCGCACTTCCCGCCCAATTAATCCCGCGCCGGGATACGCCGCCGCGAACGGATCAAGCGCCCCCAACCCCGCCTCGATAACTTTTGATCGTTTGGGATCATCCGCAATTTCGACACGCTCGAACGATTTCGCCAGCGCGTCAACTTCCGGCGCATCACCAGTCAATCCGACGTAGCGTTTGCGCTGGTCAATGCGCGCGACATGAATTTCATGCCCGAAACTCGCCAACGCTTTGAGGTCTTGCAGATAGCGGCTCGCCGCGCCAGAGATGTTGTCCCCCAACGGCGATGCAGGCATCAGAAACAGAATCTTCATGCCCACCCGTATCCTGTATCACACACGTATTGTAGGGGCGGCATATATGCCGCCCGTTTGGGTATCCACGTCGTCTCACACGCGCGGGCGCGATGTATCGCGCCCCTACAAAACGCCACACGTCGCAGATGTGTTTTCTCCCCTCCCTGAATTCGGGGAGGGGACGGGGGTGGGGTTCTATTCATCATCCCCCACTGGCTCCAAAATATCCAATGCATCGCTGTGCGCGAGCCACATCCGCAGCCGCTTGATTGACCCCGCACCTTCAAATTCCGCCAGTGACCGCGCCTTAATGTGGATGTTGTCACTCACATCGCTTTGCGCTTCGTTCATGCGTTTGAGTTCCATCGGCGCAATATCTTCGAGATCGGTTTGCCGTCGTGCGGTGAGGGTGTAGAAATAACGCCGCGCGCGATTCTGTGTTTCACGGTCAAGTTTGGGGATGGTGTGCAGTGTTCGCATCGCCGCGAAATATTCGTCGCGTGTTTGCGGCTCAATCGTGAAGCCGCGCCCGTTGTAACGCCCTGTACCACCGAGCAGCGCGGGAACGCCGTAACAGGGAAACTCCATGCCTACCGTCCCGTTGACCGTCAGCACGTAATCGACCAAGGGGAACAAGCTCTGCGTGTTGATGTCCGTATTCGCCCGCATGATCTTGACGTGATCCGGCAGCGGCATGAGTGCGCGCAGCAGTTTCATTTCGCTTTCTTCGCTCACGCCTTCGCGCTGAAGTTTGAACACGTTGAACGGATGCAGCTTAACGATCCAGTTCATGTCGGGGCAGTTCGCCGCCGCATACTTGACGGTTTCAAACAGCCAGTGTTCAAAGTCATCGAACAGGCATGAACCAAAGAAAAACGCCGCGTCCCACGCGATATGCGAGAAGATCACGGCGGTCTTTTTTGTGGGGTCTAACCCCAACTGCGCCCGCACTTCTTCAGGCGATTTGACTTGCTTATCCGTCTGCAATCGGCGGGTATCGTCGGTGCTGTTGGCGGTATAGCGCCCCACGAAAATCTGGTTGAGCTTGGCATCATCTGCCGCTTTCCACTCCGATTGTTTCACGTGTTCCCACGTCGAATCCGCCAATGAGAAGTAATGCTGCCCTTTCGTGGCGGGCGTATAGCGTTTCAGTATCCACGTGCCGCGCCGCTGACCCTGCTCATAGACGATGCAGTCAACGCCCCGTTCAAGCGCGGTCTCGTAGATCGCGCCGTTTGGCACATAGCCCGCATCGCGCACCAGCATTTTTTGGATCGGCGCGGGATGCGTATCGAGCAAATGGCGCATGGCGATCACGCTTTGCGCCGCACGTTTGAAATTCGCCCGAAACAGGTGCATCACCTGTGGATCGGCTAAATCCAGCCGCCCTTGAATCAGCTTGCGCGCGGTCATCGAGAGCGCGTGCTTGCCAATTTCCGCGCCGTGAAAGTTCACCGCCATGATGTCGGCGGTTGTTGGGTTCGCGGGCAACAACTGATCGATTACATGTGCCAGCGCCGCATCGTCGGGCGCGATTTCGCGGCTGAACCGATTCCAGTAGATCACGTTCTCGCGTTCAATGCCGAACAACTCGAAATAATCCGGCGCGAACATCACCCCGCTGAAGGTGAACACCAGCGGCGTGTACCCTTCCAACTGCATGATCTTGGCGATCATCGACTGAAACTTGAGATGCAGCGGCAGATCGGTGAAGCTCAACACGGCGAAGGTCTTGTCGCCCTTCGCCCGTTCCGTTCCTTCTCGCGCCCACGAACCAATCGCGGCGCGCGTCACGGCGAGATCGGCTCGCACTTCGTCTTCACGCTTGCGCTGATCGGCATCCGTCATGCGGCGGACTGCCCGCCGCATCGGGTGATACAAATTCAGTTTGCGTAACGCCATCCCTAGTGGATTTGCCAACGCTCTATCCCTGTATTTGCCGCCTACATTCCGCGTAGATCGGCGCGTTATCCATTTCAACGACGAATCTCTCCCTCTGCTTCTCCCCGAATTCGGGGAGGGGAGCAATCCTGTGCCCTTATCGACTGATAAGCAGGGGAGAGGGTGTTTTTACTGTCTTCTCAATTTCGCCAACTGCGGCAGTTCGCTCTCGTAGACCTTCTTCACGCCGTCGCCCATCGCCGCTTCGACGGTGCGAATATACCTAACCAACCGTTCAAACCCGGCGGGTTCAACCGACGCGGCTTGATCCGACCCCCACATCGCGCGATCCAGCGTGATGTGCCGTTCAACCGCGCACGCGCCCAATGCCACCGCCGCGACTGTCGTCGGCAGCCCAACCTCATGTCCGCTGTATCCAATCGGGCATGTGAAAGTCTCGCGCAGCGTCGTAATCATGCGTAAGTTGAGTTCTTCCGGGTTGCATGGGTATGTGCTGGTGGCATGAAACAGTACCAGATTGTCTTGACCGAGAAAATTAACCGCGTCGTGAATTTGATCCATCGTACTCATGCCCGTCGAAAGGATCAGCGGGCGACCCGTCGCCTTAAGCTGTGTGAGCAGCGTTTTGTCCGTCAAGCTTGCCGACGCGATCTTGTAGCACGGCGGGTTGAACTGCTCGATAAAATCGACAGCTTCTTCGTCCCAGCATGACGCATACCACAAAATGCCTTTTTCTTTGCAATAGGCATCGAGTTCTTTGTATTCGTCATAGCCAAATTCGACCTTGTAGCGGTACTCCAGATAGGTGATATAGCCCCAAGGGGTTTGGCGCATCTTGTCACGCTGATCTGGCGGCGTTGCCAGCAGCGGCGTGCGTTTTTGGAACTTGACCGCATCGCAGCCCGATTCCACTGCTGCATCGATCAGTTTCTTGGCGATCTCGACATCGCCGTTGTGGTTGATGCCAATTTCCGCGACGATATGAACGGGATGACCATCCCCCAACATGTGACCGCCGATGTTGATTTCTCGTGCCATAATGCTCATGACTCCATTTGCTGAAGAATTAAATCGCACAGTTCGCGTACTGCGCCGTGTCCGCCGTCGTACTGCGATACCCAATCGGCAGCCGCCAGCGCCGATGGATGCGAATCGGCTGGAGCGGCGCTAAAGCCCGCCAGTTTCATGCACCCTAAGTCGTTGCTGTCGTTGCCCATGTAGATAACTTGTGACCAGTCTAGCCCACGTTTGTTAACCAACTGCGTAAAGACGGGTTCTTTTCCGACAATACCTTGATAACATTCGATGCCCAATTTCTTGCACCGCGCCGCCACCACCGGATCGCTCTCGCGTGAAATCACCACACATTCCACGCCTTTCGCCTTCACCATGCCGATTCCCATGCCATCGCCGCGATTCGCCGCCACCCACTCGACACCATCGCGGTTGACCCACACACGGTTATCCGTCATCACACCATCGAAATCGAACGCGATCAGCTTCACATCGCGCGGGAATGGTTTTCCTGTTCGCGTCGGAACGCGCGCGCCTATTGTTGGGCGCACAATCGGGAGATTCAACCGTTCGAGCATCCATTCTGCGCGTTCCCAATCGAGCAGCGTGTCTATATCAATTGTAAAGCGGGGTTCAATCATCAAGGGGAGAATCTTCGCCCCGCTCATCGTTCCCGCCATAATCACATCAGGGCGAATCGCATCGATGTGTCCTGTTTGCCAGTAGGTTTGGGGAAGCTGCTGGCGCGGCATGTTGTACGGTTCAACGAAGCCCTCATCTAACAGCGCACGCATCGAACCGTCGTCGTTGAGTTTCCACATCTTGTACGGGTTTTGACCGCTTGGCACGACTCCGCGCACACTGTCCGCTGTGGGATCGGCTAAGAGCGCCCGCACTGCTTGATCGACCATCTCTTTAGGGCGAAATGGCGTAGTCGGGCGAAGCTGCACCACCACATCCGGCGGATCGCCGTTCGCGCGCAGCCATTCGACGGCGTGTTGAAACACAGGCAGATCGAGCGTCATATCCTGCGCCAGTTCTGCCGGACGCATGAACGGCACATCTGCGCCGTATTCGCGCGCCACCGCCGCGATTTCTTCGTCATCCGTCGAAACAATGACTCTGCTCACGGTTTCGGCTTGCAGTCCCGCCGCGATGCTGTACGCGATCAACGGCACGCCCGCCAGCGGCTTGATGTTCTTGCGCGGGATCGATTTACTGCCCCCGCGCGCAGGGACGATGGCGACAACATTGGGGCGATGGACTACCACGCTGTCCAACCCCCATCGACCACCAAGTTCGCGCCCGTCATATACGACGATGCATCTGAAAGCAGATACACCAGCCCCGCCGAATATTCGGTCTTGTTCGCCATGCGCCCTAACGTGGTGCGCGCGCTGTATCGCCGCACAAATTCTTCATCGTGCGCGTTGAACACCCCGCCCGGCGTGAGCGTGTTCACACGAATATTTTTGCCCATGAAGTACGCCGCGAGATAATGCGTCAAGCCAAGCACGGCGGCTTTCGTCACTGAATAATCGACGGGCTTGAAGGTTTTCGGCGCACTCGGATCATCGCGTTCATACAGCCGTTGATCGGGACCGACCAAGCCGTATGTAGACGACACATTGACGATGCTCCCGCGTCCTTGTGCCAGCATGATTGGCGCGACGGCTTGCGCGCATAGGAACATCCCCGTCACGTTGACCGCCAGCGATTGATTGAACATTTCGACTGGATAATTCTCGAACGTTAGGACGTGATCTTTCATCGCGTCCGCGTCCATCTTCGGGTTAATCGCGGCGTTGTTGACCAACCCATCAACGCGCCCGAACAAGTCCATCACGCGCTTGACCATCGCCGTGACAGAGGCTTTGTCGCTCACATCTACGCCAATGCCAACTGCCCGCGATTCTTTGCCCACCATCGCCGCTTGCGCGACACTTTCCGCCCGCGCTTCGTCAATATCTGCGACGACGACATGCGCGCCCGCATCGACCAAATCGACAGCGTACTGCGTCCCCAACAGCCCGCACCCGCCCGTGAGAATAATCACGTGGTCGCGCAGACTGTACTGCTCAAAAATCGAACTCATCTATCGCTGCTTCCCTCAATCGCGCTGCTGCAAAATGCTGTGCTGCCCCGCCACTATCTTAAGCGTTTGCCCGCGATTGTCCATGCCCGCGCCAAAATGAGATCAACTTTCGTCCCATAGCACGCGATCCAAATTGAGGAATGCCGCCAACTCGGCGTTGCTCTCGCGGAATAAAGCACGTAAGCGCGTTTCTGTTTCAGGTCGCATCGGGGGATATTCGGTGGTGCGCGGCAGTGACCAGATGATCTTCTTCAACACGCGCGCCGCGCGCCGCGACACCTTGCTAAATGGGGGTGGCGCGTTGACCGCTCGCATTCGCATCCGCGTGAGCGCGCGATGCAGCGCCAGATATTTTGGGATCGTCGCGTGATGTTTGTCCGGCAGTTCACCCAACGCCATCCGTTCTATGCCCAGAAAATCGCACAGTTCGTCAATAACGCTGACCGGATCGCGCTGCAACTCATCAAACAAAATGAAGCGCATTTGCTCACGCGGGAATCGCTCGACGAAACGCGCAATCTGCCGCATATAAAATCCGCGATCCTGATACGAGTAAAACAGGCGATCTTCGTAGCTGCCATTTCGCAGTCGTTCGGCTTCGCGGTCAAGCGCCTGCTCAAACGAGAGTGTCTCTTTGCGTTTACGAATATGCTTGTAACTGCGCCCAATATTGTGCCAGTAGTGCGAATATGCCCGTTCAACGGGGTCGCGCAGCACGAACAGCAGTTTGACTTCCGACAGCGCGCTGGCAATCATGCGCGCTGACCATTCCGTATACATATAATTGGGACTCATCTCGCCAACTGCTTTTTTACCAGCGCCCGCCGCGAAAAAGCGCGCGTACTCTACCGCGTCGAACGGCTGCGCGAGATGCTGCCGAGCTTCTAGTTTAGCCGAAAAGTATTGCAGTTCCTTGCGCGGTGGCAAAAATACATCCGGGTGTTGAATCAGGGTGTTATAGAGAAATGTAGAGCCTGCGCGTGCTGCTCCAACAAGAATGAAGTTTGGGAGAGTCAGCCTCGATACATTCGAGGAATTGAACATAACACACCTTATGTTTTGGGCGGGTTCATACCGCCTGCTCCCTGAATCGTGAGCGCGATTTCGAGCGCACGAATCCCGTCGTACAGCGTGCAGCGCGGCGATTCATCTCCGCGTAAACAAGCAAGAAAATGTCGCGTCTGCAACATAAACATCGTGTTGCGTTCAAATCCATCCGGCGGCGTGATGATTTCCGGCATAGGCGAGTCGGCGCGATACACTGTCGCCGCGCCCGTCGCATTATCCCATGTGATCAAACCGCGCTCTGCGGTGATCCGCAGCGTGTGCGATGGTGGACGCTGCACATAATCGACATGCACATGCCCTACCGCGCCCGACACGAATGACAGCAGCGCGTCCGCTGTGTCTTCCACCGCAATTTCCAACCCACCATTGTATCCTACTTGTGCGCTGACGTTCTCAACCTCACCTAATATCCACCGCAAGTAATCGAACGGATGGCATAAGGTGAGCGCCACCCCCCCACCAAGATCGCGCCGCGCGGCATACGTCATTTTGTAGTCTTCCCACGGATGCCATGCGGGGAGATATTCGCCCCAATGCGCGCTTGCCGACGCGATGCCCCCAAGCGATCCGCCCTCAACCAGCGCCTTGATCTGCTCCAACACAGGATGGAAACGGAATTGAAAACCCACCAACACAATCAGATTGTGCGAGGCCACGATTTGCGCGAGATCAGCCACGCCATCGAGCGTGTGCGAGATAGGCTTTTCCATAAAGAGATGCGCGCCCGCGCGCGCCGCCGCCAGCGCGACGGGCAGATGCGCCGCCGTCGGGTTAGCGATCACCACCGCCAGCGGGCGCTGCGCGAGCGCTTCATCTAGGTCATAAAACGTGGGGAGTCCCGCGATTTCGTCGTCTAGGTCGGGGAGGGTGCTGTGTCCTGTGCGATAGAGGATGATATGTTCCCATCCGCACGCCCTCAGGTTGCGTAAGTGCCGCCGCCCGATTGATCCCATTCCAGCGATCAAAATGGGGCGGGCGGTTTCAGGTAACGGAGTCGCAGAATCAGTTGCAGATGCAAGCGGAGAAGCCACGCAAAGCCTTTCAACATGAGTAGGCAATAATGCCGGTGAACCTAATAGGGGAGTGTAGGCGCGCGCTGGCAAATTGTCCATAAGGATATTTGTCTTGGGTCAAATCAATGTTCGCTCAGGAAGAAGAATTAAGCGCTATGTCCTTTGTGTCCCGTTTTGAGGCGTTTTGAGACAACAACGAATGCATCTTTATGGTTTGACAATGATGTAAGCAAAGGGACATGGCAAAAGCATTAAGAGGACGTATAAAAACGGCGGATCGGGGGGTAGGCGAGGAACTTTTTATGTCCCGATGGGCAAAAGACGTGATGCCATGAGAGAGAGGCATGAGAGTTTATGACTTGAGTAGTACCACCGATGTTGCGCCCACCACCACAACTGGAATAGAATATATGTTCCAATTCCAGAGGGGGGAATGATGAACCAGAATGTTGTGAAGCGTCTTTATCTGATGCAGGTGGGGTCGATGCCGGAATACCAGATTCCGATTGTGTGCTATTTGGTGCAAACGGATGACGGCAAGCATATCCTGATTGACAGCGGTCTACCGGAGATTATCCCCGAAGCGCAAAGTGAATTCGTGAACGGGCAAAGGGTATTAGAGCAGCTTTCGACGCTTGGTTTGCAGCCGGACAATATTGATATGGTCATCTCGACACACTATGACTTCGATCATGCGGGCAATCATGGGGCGTTCTCGAAGGCGGAGTATGTTGTACAGCGCGCGCATCATGAAGATGCGCCGGGAAACGAACGCTATGCCCTCATCCGTTCGCAGTGGGATCAGCCGATGGAACGGATTCGGCTGGTGGATGGCGACACCGAACTGCTGCCGGGATTAACGTTGATCGAAACCAGCGGGCATGTTCCCGGTCACCAGTCGGTGCTGCTGCGCCTGCCGAAAACGGGTGCGGTTCTGCTGACGATTGATGCTGTCCCCTTTCGTGAGGGGTTTGTTCGTGATCGAGCAGACGATGGGAGCGACCCGGATGCCCCGGCGATCCGCGCCAGCACGAACAAGCTGCTTGATGTGGTGGAACGGGAGCTGATTGGGCTGGTGATTTTTGGTCACGAATGGGAACAGTGGGAAGGGCTGAAGAAGCTGCCGGAGTATTACGAGTGAGGAGGTTAGCACTGAAACAAGCAAAAAAAGTGGCTTGGCGTGCCGGAGCGAAGTCCTACGGGATATGCACCAACTTCAGGAATTTCTCGCTAGAAACGCTGCGATCAACTTGCGATCTCCCCCGTAAATGGCGAATCTGACTCCCCCTCCCCGAATTCGGCTGAGGGGGAGTCAGTAGAAATGATTTCGCAATCGTAGGGACAGGGCAAGCCCTGTCCGCAGCCGAAATATAGCAAAACCGGACAACGCAAGCGAAACACGTTTCGCCGTTGTCCCTACGCGACAATTCGGTATCCGTGTTGTTCTACGATGATCCTGCCAGAATCCGTCCGCAGTTGCCGCAGTACACAATTTGATGCCCCTGCCGTACCTGCTGTGCCACCATTGACGTTTGTTCTACGCCGCACGCTGTACACTCTTTGCCCGTCATGAGCGCCACCGCCGCGCCGCGAATGCGTGAACGCAAACTGTCATACATTTTGAGCGCCGACGCATCAATCCCTGCCGCCGCTTGTTCGCGCTTGGCGGATTCGGATGCCAGATCGCGCTCCAGCTGCGCCTTTTCGTCGATCAAGTCAGCGTGCTTGGCGGCATGATCAGCTTCGGCTTGCGCGAGCGCGGCGCGTAAGCGGGCGATTTCGGCGGCGCGTTCTTCAATTTCCAACATCAATTCCAGCGTTTGATCTTGCAGGTCACTTGCGTGGCGCTGCATTCCGGCGATTTCTTCTTGCAGTTCGCTCAAGGCTTTTGGCACTTTGATCGACCCGCCGTAGAGCCGCCGTTCTTCGCTTTCGATTTTGCTGACCAGTATCAGCCGTTCCGAATCGAGTAACGCGGCGCGTTTTTCGATGGGTTTCAGCGCCGATTCAGCATCTGCCAGCGCCGCGCCCGCCGCTTTGACTTCCGCGTTGTCTTTCAGCGCCGTGTCGATGGCTTTCAAGCGGGCGCGGATTTTGTCGATGTGCGTGTCGATGGCTTGCAGACGATAGAGCAGCACTGCTTGAGGCGTTTGCATAGGCGCGATGTATCTTTCGTTAGGCATCGGATGAATTACAGGGGATTGTAGCAGACCTGTTTGGCGTTTCCCTCTTTTGCAAGGACGCGCAACGCGGTTTGTCCGCGATTGAAGAAGATCATTTTGTTGGGGTTTGCGAAACGGACAATGGTTTGCATCGCGTTTCGCCCGTGCCAACCCCGCCTCTTGCGTAAAACTCACCTGATTGCGCCTGCATCAAACAGGGTGAAGCCCGCTGAAGCGGATGCAAGGTTCAGGCGGGGGACACCATTCCCCGCCGGCGCAAGCGAACGAATTCGCACAATTCACATAGTGAGATACAACCACAAGTCACCTTTTTTCGTAAATACAGCCGTAACACATATCCCTGCTATAATCAGCGCAATTCACACACAAATGCTTCGGAGCGCGGCGGCATGGCACTGACTGAAGGTCAGATGGTTGGACCCTATAAAGTGATTTCCCAATTGGGATTTGGCGGAATGGCGACTGTCTATAAGGCGTATCATGCGCGCCTAGACCGCTATGTTGCTATCAAGATCATGCATTCCGCGTTTCAAGAAGACCGCAATTTTCTCGCGCGCTTTGAACGCGAAGCGCAGATCGTTGCCCGCTTGGAGCATCCGCACATCATTCCCGTGTACGACTTTGCCGATCTTCAAGGGCAGCCGTATTTGGTGATGAAATACGTCGAAGGGCGCACGCTCAAAGGCGTACAGGCGAACGGCGCGCTGCCCTTGAACGAAATCATCCGCGTGATGACGGCTATTGCGGGGGCGCTCGATTACGCGCATCGTCAAGGTGTGCTGCACCGCGACATCAAGCCAAGCAACTTGATCATCGCCGCCGACGGGATGCCGTACATCACCGACTTTGGCTTGGCGCGCATGGCACAGTTGGGCGACAGCACCTTGAGCCATGACATGCTGCTTGGCACGCCGCACTATATTTCCCCGGAACAAGCCACTGGCTCGCGCGATTTATCGCCGCGCACCGATTTGTATTCGCTCGGCGTGGTGCTGTATGAACTTGTCGTGGGGCGCGTGCCGTATTCCGGCGATACGCCGCTGGCGATCATCCACAGCCATGTGTACAGCGCACTCCCCAAACCCAGCACGATCAATCCCGATATTCCGCCGGAAGTTGAAGCGGTACTCGAAAAGGCGCTCTCCAAAGACCCCGGTTCGCGCTACGACACCGCCACCGACATGATGAATGCTTTTACGGCGGCAGTACAGGCAAGCGGCTTGACCGAACTCAACCCCAACCGCATCGCGCTTGCCAACGCTGCTTTTGACCAATACACGCCGATTTCCGAAGCCAACGACTCGGCATACGATCAAACGCCGCCGGAAGTACAGATTCCCGCGCCCGTGAATACCGATGTGCGCCGTCAGCGCCTATCCTCGCCCCAGCCCAACACAAACTCTGACCCCGACATGACTTCCGCGCCGCGCCCGCTCGAAAGCGCCGACCCCAGCTTGATTACTGACGACACCCCCGCCGATTCTGTGCCGCCTGTCATCAAGGGGAAAGCGTCGTCCGCCGTGTCAGCACCGTCCGCCGGAGCAAACAAGCGCCCATCGACTCCGCCCACTGTTCCCAACCCGCCATCCCCGCCAAACGTGGGAACAGCCGGGCAGTTGATCGGCAGCGTGGCGAACATGGCGGCATCAGCGGCACGACTCGCCGCCGCGGAAGCCTCAAAAGCCATCAACGAAGCCGCGCAAAACATGGACAAAGAAGCGGCGGAGAAATCCAAGACCAAAGCGCAGGCTGCGCGGGCAGCCTTTAATCGGGACGCGAAAGCGGCACAGGAAGCCGCGCGCAAAAAAGGGATTCACATCTCTATTGAAAACACCGACGATCTCAAACGCTTAGTCGAACGCGCTAAGTCTGGCGAATTCGAGCAGCAGATCGAAGAAATTTTCAAAGGCGACGACGATGATATTCCGCTCCCCGGGGACGAAGAAGCGATTCGCCGCCGCGTCAAAAAGCAGATTGAAGCGCGCAACGGGTTCTTTGGGCATCTCGTCGCCTTCGTCATCGTCAATACGATGCTGTACTTCTTCGCCGCAGATGGGAATGAAGGTTTCCTGTGGTCAATGATCCCGCTGTTGGGATGGGGCGCGGGGTTGATCGCGCATGGAGTCGAAACGTTTTTCACAACAGGCGGACGCGCCGCCGTGCGTACCCGTGCCGTGCAGCGCGAATACTACCGCTTGTATGGCGATGCGTGGGTCAATGTCGATAAACGAGAACTGCGTAAAATCCGCAAGCGCGTCGATAAGCCTTACAAAGAACGGGTCGAATTTCTCAGTCACTTGGGCGTATATGGCATGATTAACGCCATGCTGTGGTACATCTTTTTGTCTAACAACGAGGGTGGCGGGGGATTCCCTTGGCCGCTCATTGTGACGCTGGCATGGGGAATTGGCTTGGTCATCAACGGCATTGAAGCCCTTTCGGCAGGGAGTCAAGAGCGCGGGATGCAGCGCGCCATTGAACGCGAACGCGCCCTACTAAATGATCCCGACCTGAAACGCAAGAATGAGCAGATCAGCGCCAAACGCAAAAACGAAGAACGCGACTATGGGTTTGACTTTGAGGATGACGCGCCGGAGGTGCGTTTGACAGGCGATGGCGAATTTACCGAGAGTATGATCCGCGACTTAGATGAAGAAGTGGGCGGGGAAAAACGGCGGCGCAGTCGCCGGGGTTAATACTTTAGCCCAATTCTCTATAAATTCGCCCAAAGATTACTTCAATAATATTTTGAGAATCGCGCTACAATAGCATAAATACCTTCGACATAGTGCGAGTATTTTGTTATGCCTGACGACAAACCGCCTCACGATCCACATTCTCCACTCACCGGGTTGTCCAGCATGGATATAATGGATCAGTCTTTTCTTGCTCGAATTGTGCAGGATGAAGACAGCCGCGACTTGATCGCACGTCATTTACTCGATGTGCGCGCGCGGCTCGTGGCGGAAGTTGAACGACGTGACCGCATTCTTGCCGGAGTCAACATCGCGTGTACACGCCTGATTCGTGTGCCGCGGTGGAATACCGAAATTGACGAGATACTGCGAATTCTCGGCAGCGCAAGTGATTCTGACCGTGTGCTTTTGTTTAAGTTTCGCGCCGATACCCATCAACGCCTGTTCGCCAGTTTGATTTATGCGTGGGACAGTACTGGCATCGACTTGGTGAGCAATCCCCTGTTGCAAAGTTTTGACTTGATCGAGCGTGGTTTCGCCGCGCTGCTCGAACAATTGAAGGCGGGGCATCCCGTCTACTATCACCGCGCTGACCGCCCGCCGGAAAAACTTATCATCAAGGATAACGAAACTTCGCTTAATGTCCCGTTGTTTTGCAGAGGTGAATTGTGGGGGACATTGGGCTTTTATACCACGCGCGCAGCGCGCGAATGGACCGCGCCAGAACTCAACGCCCTGCAAATTGCCTCCGATGTGTTGAGCGCCGCTATCGAACGCGAAGCGATGGACGAAGCCCGGCAGCAAAGCGAAGAACGATTACATCAAGCAGTTCATGTGGCGCGCATCGGCATTTGGGATTGGGATTTGACGACGGATCGCGTTGAGTGGAACGATGAAATGCTGCGTATCTACGGCATTTCGCACGCCGATTTCACCGGAAATGGGCGGGACTACATCGCCTTCACCCGCGAAGACTACCGCGAACAGCAAATCAACAGCATCAACAAGTCGCTTCAACATGGAATGACCAGCGCCGAACTGCTGTCGGGGAAGGCGATTGACAGCGAACCGCTTGAACTATGCATCGTCAGAGCGGATGGCACGGAATGTTTTACGCTCGGTGATGTCGTCACTATCGTTGACGAAACCGGCAAGCCGCTGCGGATGTTGGGCGTGACTCTCGACATTACTGAACGCAAACGCGCCGAAGCAGCCATGCGCGAACGGGATCGACTGCAACTTGCGCTTGAAAAAGAACAGGAACTCAACAGCATCAAAATTAAGTTCATGCGGACGCTTTCGCATGAGTTCCGCACGCCTTTATCCGCCATTCTCTCCAGCGCAACCTTACTTCAAAACTATATTGACCGTTTGACACCCGCAGAGCGAATCGAAAAACTTGACGCGATTGAAGCGCAAGTGCGGCACATGAACTCTCTGCTCGATGAAACCACGTCCGTCATCTATGAGCTGCTCGATTACCATGAATTTCAGCCGCGCTTGTGCAATCTTGAAGTGCTGTGCAAAACCAACTTTGACGAGATGCGCGCCACACTGGGCAGCAAACATAACATGCGCTTCAGCAGTGATGGTCAGTTGACATCCGTGTTTGTCGATGAACGTTTAGTGCATCGCATCTTGATCAACTTGTTGGGCAACGCGCTCAAATATTCACCGGAACAAAGCGATATCTTGCTCAAACTATATGCTGATGGCGACACCGCTGTGATCGAAGTCGAAGATCATGGCATTGGCATTTCACGGCAAGAACAAGACCGTTTATTTGAACCTTTTTTTCGGGCTGCCAATGTGGGCGCGGTATCTGGTACGGGCTTGGGTTTAAGCATCGTCCATGACTGCATCGAACAACATCGCGGGCACATCAGCGTGCAAAGCGAAATCGGGCGCGGCACAACCATCACCGTTCGCCTGCCCATCTCCCCGCCCTAAATTTGCGGAAAAATCATTCACAGCGACTCGCTATTGCGCGCCCACTGCCAGCCACCCCGCATCATTCCAAAAAGAACCCAAAATCTAGATAATACAGCTTCTCTCCCGCGACCTGAATCGTGCCGTGTTCTTTGAATAAAAAGATACGCGAATCATGGCGCTTGATCTTCTTCTTCAGGTTGTTCCACTGACTTTTGCTCGGTTCGCTTTGCCCTTCCGCCAGCATGAAATACGACGGCTCGAATATGGCGCGAAAATGCTTATCATCGTACTCAATTAACTGGCGCAAATACTGGCGCGGCGGAAGTTCGTGCTTTTGCGTCAGCAGGGCATTTATGAACGCTTCTACGTCATCGCGGCGCATTTTACGAAACTTGGGTAAGGTACTCATGCCCGAATATCCCTTTCCAACCACAGCCGATTGGACTACAGTCAAGATATGTGCTGCATAAATGAGAATCGATGATGGCAACCGATGACTCTCTGCCAAACGACGAGATTCGCGCGCGCGATTTGCGCCGTGAATTAGTGCGGCAGCTTCAGCAAGACGGCGCAATCCTCACCGATGCGGTAGCGGACGCATTTTTCGCTGTGCCGCGTCACCGATTTTTGCCGGACACACCGCTGGATCAAGTCTACAGGGATGTTGTCATTCCGACGAAATTTACTGGGCATGAGGCAATCAGCAGTTCGTCGCAGCCCACCATGATGGCGATCATGCTTGAACAGGGCGATTTTCGCCCGAACCAGCGCGTGCTGGAGATTGGCGCGGGCACGGGCTATAACGCCGCCTTGATCGCGCATATCGTGGGCGAATCCGGTCAGGTGACGACGATTGACATTGACGATGATCTCGTCGCCGCGGCGCGCGATCATCTGCGCGCGGCGGGATATGAGCGGGTGCGCGTACTCTTGGGCGATGGCTGGCACGGGGATCCGTCCGCCGAACAAGCCGCGCCCTATGATCGCATCATGGTTACGGCGCGCGCGCTGGATATTTCGCGGGCGTGGTTCGACCAACTGGCATATCATGGGCGCTTAATTGTGCCGCTGGATATTTGGGCAGGTGTACAGTATTCCGTCGCGTTCGAGCGATTGCGCGACAGCGCTTACGGCGATTGTCTGGTGAGCCGTTCGTCATCGGCATGTGGATTCATTCCCTTGCGCGGGCTTGGCGTGAGCGAAAACAGCATCATTCCGGGCGAAATGATCACGCGCGATACTGATATGCTCTCGATCAGCCGCGCCGCGTTTCCCCAAGACGATGACCTGATCACCCCCTATGAATCTATTCGCCTAATGCTGGTGAATGATTGGGTGGATAGGGAATCGTCGGTGTCTGCATCTGCTTACGCGCTCTATGGCGCGGGCTTTTATCTGTGGATGGCGCTGCGCGCGCGCCCACCCTTTGCCCCACGTGATGATTTGCGTCCGGTGCTAGTCAGTGGCAAAAGCGAAATGCGCCGTTCGCTTGGCGACTTGTTCGGAAGGTCGCGCCGTGAAAGTGCGCGATCAAGCGAGGGCAGCGAAACCGTCCAGACATTTGGCATCGCGTCGAATAACGGGCTGGCGCTGCTCCTTCGCGGCGGGGAACGCGGAAATCGTATGCGCTTGATCGTGCGCCGCTTCGGGCACGACGAGACCCCCGCCCATTACTTGATCCACCTGCTGCAAGCGTGGGCAAAAGCCGGTCAGCCCACCGCCGATCACATGCAGGTAGCGGCGATTCAGTCCGATGTCCCACTGCCCGAACACCCGACGGTGATTCGCAAGCCCGCGTTCAGCTACATCGTGCGGTGGGTGAATGCCATCATGTAGATCGATTTTCGCAGAGCGTTTTCCACAATGCGTCATACACGCGGTCGAGTTCGCCCGTTGTCGCTCTGCGCGCTGCATGTTGAATACGCCACGCGAAGATGATCCAGATGAGCGCCATCATGCCGATGATGATCAACGTGGCTGGCGTGCTTGAGACTTGAAACGCCAGCATCAACGCCACAATAATCGCAACCGTGCCGCTGGCGATCAGCAGGTCTTCGTAGGTGGGCCAGCTTAGGATTGTCCCTTTTGTTTTCGCTTGGTGGTCGCGCAGTTTTTGCATGTAGGTTTCCCAACACAGCGCAGGATTGGACGATTCATGGAAATTGCGAATATAGGTGGCGATTCGCATGGTGGCATAGGCATGGTTGATGTACACGCCGCCGCAGAACCACAAAATCAGCAGCGGGATCAACGCGACCAGCGGCTGTTTTTGTTCCACCGCGACCGCCAACAGCGCGCCGCTTGCCGTCACCGAAAAAGTCACCAAGTTAAACTGCCGTGCGCTGATTTCCGATAGTTCTTTTCGGAGCGCCTCGTATTCACTGTTCGCGTTCATGATTCTGCTCCGCGAAAGGGTTCATTTATCCTGATCGTAAATGAGCCAGCACAGGGCGTATAGTTCCAACCGAACCTTGCCCCCGCGCGAAACTTTCGCCACGCCAAAAACGTCTCATGCATAGCAACTTGTTGTTAGAAACGTGCGTACAGTTGATCAACCGTCAAGCTGCGCGGCGTTCATCATGCTATAGTGACAGTAGACATTCCACCTAATCAAAGGATGCAGAATGCAAAAATTACGGCGAATTTCTCTCTGGTTGGCGCTGACCTGCGTAATAGCGGCGCTTGCGATTACGCCCGCCTTCGCGCAAGAATCCGCCCCCGCGCTCACAGAGGTGACCACCCTTGCGCGCTATTTCCCTGCCACTACACCTGTCTTTTTCTCCATGCGTATCGACGACGATTTTCTCAGCCAAGTGAGTGACCTTTCAGAACGCTTTTTCACGCTCGCGGGCTACGACATGCAAGAAAATCTGATCGAAGCATTGGATCGCGTTTCGGCAGATTATCCGTTGGGCGGCGGCACGTATGACGAAACACTCGGCGCGCTGCTGGGCGATACCGTCGCTGTCGGTCTGCTTGATTGGGGTGAATTGTTCGATGACAAATCCAACAACGACTACATCACGCCCTATTTGATCGCTTTGGGCATCGACGACATGCAAGCCGCAAACGAACTTATCGCCTATGTCGTGTCGTTCGATGATTACGTCACCGAATCGGTGGTGGGTTTCACGCTCTATCGTCCTACACGCGAAACCCCGTACAGCGAAAGCGATCCGTATGTGCTGGTGACGAACGACGCGATCCTGTTCGCCAACCTTGGCGAATCCCTCCCATTTGCCGATGACACCAATTCCGGTATGCTGCTTGCCAGCGCATCGCTGGCGAGCGCGCCCCGTTTCGTTGAAATGCAGGAACGACTGCCTGAACCCTCATACAGCGCCTTCGCCTACTTCGATACCACGTCGATATTCGATGCCCTCACAAACTCGATGATCGACGTGTTCGGCGGCAGTCAATTTAGCCAACTCATGAGTGCTGTCGCGCCCACCCAAGCCTTTGGCTTCACCGCGATGGATGGCGATGTTCTAATTGCCGATCTGGTTCAGTCGTCGCTTGATCTCGCTGCGCTTGCCGAAACGGGCATGGCTTACGCCCCGATGAATGCGGTCAATCCAGCATTCACCGAACATGTGCGCGCGGGAACGCCGCTGGTGTGGCACGGCAGTAACTTCGGCGGTTCAGTCGCGCAGGTACTCGAAAACCTGAACACCAGCCTCCAAATGCAAATTGACGCGGCGCAAGCAAGCGGCGATTCATTCACCACCAATATGCTGCAAGAACAGCGCGCCGCTTTCGGCATGATGCAAGCGGGGGTGCGCGGCGCAACGGGCATGAACGTTGAAGAAATATTCGGCTGGATGAACGGCGACTATCTGTTCGCGTTCGACTTCACGCCCCAGTTCCGCGAAATAGAAACCCCTCTCGATTTCCCCGATGCCGTCCCCATCGAATTCGCGTTCGTCACCGCGGTCACCGATGCGGATGCGGCGGCAGCATCCGTCGCGGGGCTGCAAGAGGGCATCACGCTGCTGCTCAACCAGATCGATGACGTGGATGTCACGGTTGTCACCGTTACGATGGGGGGCGCGGAAGCTGTTGTGTTCACCATCCAAGACCCAAGTGACATGAGCGAACCGTTTGAACTGATGCTGGCGGCAAACGATGAAGTATTCGTGTTCGGCACCATCGCGATGGCGCGCCACGCGCTCAACCCCGATGGCGGTTTGAACACCTCTCCCGATTTCACCACCGCTTCAGCCTATCTTGTGCCGGATGCAGCGGTCAACGCTTACATTTTTGGCGATCATCTGTTTGAGGCGCTCGATGTGGTCATGAATAACATGAGCGATTTTGAACGCGCGCAGTTCAACGCCTTTCTGCTGGCGTTGAGTCAAGCGGCTGCCAGCGCGCGCATTAACGATGATGGCAGCGGTTATGCGCGCTTCTCGCTCGATCTCCCGCTGGATTAACTCCCCCGCGTGAATCAAAACGGGGTTTGGATCGATGTCATCCAAACCCCGCTGCTGAATTCCCTAGTGCTTACCCTTGCGACGGGGCTTCCGGCGTGCGGCGGAAATACGTCACGGCGCGGACAGCCATCGCAACAGCGAAGATAGCGACAACAGCGCGCAGCGTGAACCAAGGCAGTTCGATGATGCGCCCCAACACGATGTAATATTCGCCAAGCGGTTCCCATGCCACAAACAGCGCGACACCTGCGACCACCGCGAGAACAATAAAGAATAACCCGATGAGCATACGCATGATGATTTCCCCCTGCTGAAAAACAACCGTTATGCGCTCTGTAATATCAAGTTATGTGTAATATAGCAGAGGTCTTGCGCGCCGCAAGCAAATTTTCTAGGTCAATTACCCGTTTTTACGAGTTCGATTCAAGCGCGGGGTAGGGTTCATCATCTACGCGGCGATTCATCCGCAGGCGGTGTGCCTTCCATTGGGGATACGCGAACAGCGCGACGAACGCCAGCGCATAAATCAAGAACGATCCGCCATCCCCGTCGATGATCGGCGCGGTGGCGAAGAGGGTTGTTGGCGTGTTGCCAAGCGCGTGAATTCCCACGACGATGAACAGGTTATCGGTGCGGATGTAAATCAACGTGTACAGCACGCCCCATCCAAGCAGCATCAGCAGCCCAAAGGCGATTTGCGCCGCTGACATCCCCAGATAAATCCGGTTCGGGATGTGCGACAGCGCGAACAAACTCTGCGACAGCACAACCGCCAGCGTGAGATGACTCGCCGGGTAGTCTCGCCATGCGTTGAGTCGCAAGAAAAACTGCGGGAACAAGAATCCACGATACGCGATTTCTTCAAACAGCGCGTTCCCGAAGATTTGCGCCAGCAGTAAGCCGATCACTACGGTCCATCCGCCGTTTTCCCACAATGGATGCAGCGCGATCTGCCCGTGATGGATCAGTCCAAGTACGCCGTGAATGATTTGCGCGCCGAACCACAGCGCCAGCGTGTACAGCGCCCCGCGCGGAATATTCCGCGCCACCAAACCCACATCATATGGGCGCAAACCGCCCCACTTGCCGATGATCAATACCACCAACAGCGTGATCAGCACCACGTTGACCACCAGCGATCCTGTGAACAAGCCGCCCGTCGCGGATGCCAGCGGACGAAATGTATCCGCCGCGAACAGCACAAGATTCACGAGCGCGGCAATCGCAAAATGCGCCGCCACAAACGCGATCAAGCTGATGCGGCGCGATGCGCGAATCGGTTCGACGCGCACGCTTCGGTAGTCAGTGTGATCGACATACTCATCATCAACTGAGTCGTATTCGTTGTGGGAATCGGGGTGATTTGCCAACGTTGGGCAGCCTTGATTACCGGGACTCTGCGCGAAAATCCGAGTGTATTATAGCAGAATCAGCCTCTAGGCGAATTTTCGTGCAATCCTGTATACAATTTAAACCCATTCCTAATCGAAAATCCCCTCAATAATGCGCCAGATTAGCCGAAACGGAAACGTGATCACGCGCAAAACCAGCACCCAAAATGAAAGGGAGCATCCGTCGGTGACTTCGTTTATCACCTCATCAACAACACTTTCGTCTTCTTCCTGATGGACTTTGCGCTTTTGCGGGGGTTCGTCAATCGGGTACTGCTGTGACGGCTTTTGTTGACCGGGCGGGGGATTATTCATCTGGTTGCGCCTTAAGTATGCGGATGTTCGAATAGAAGTTTCATGCTTTGATGACGACTGTATGGCGTTCCCGAATCTGCCGCGCAGCTCAAGCAGGCGAGAATGTCCTCTTTCGTCAGCATGGGGAAATCATGCAAAATCTCGTCAAATGACATACCCGCCGCAAGATACGAGAGTACGTCATAGACCGTGATTCTTAACCCGCGAATACACGGTTTCTCGGATCGTTTGCCGGGTTCAAGCGTGATGATGTCTGAATAGTCCATGATGCACACGCATCCTATCTCTAACATTCTATCGTGTTGAGTGTAGCATAAAGCGCGAATCGCAACTGCGCCCGCTACCCCGCCGCGATTAACACGGGCAGCCGCAAAATGAACGTCGATCCTTTGCCGATGTCACTCTCTACATGGACGCTGCCTTTGTGCGCCTTGACCGCCTGCGCGACTATCGTTAAGCCCAAACCCGTGCCGGGGATGGTATCGACATTCGTGCCGCGATGAAACGCCTCAAACAAGCGCGGTTGATCTTCTGCCGGAATGCCTATTCCGCTGTCGATCACCTTGATCACCGTATCTTTGCCTTGCGCGTATAACTGCACATGGACTGCCGCGCCGGGCGGCGAATACTTGATCGCATTGGAGAGTAGATTCGTTAGGGCTTGCCGCAGCAGCCGCCGATCCACGCTGGCGCGCACAAACGTATGCGGACATTCAAAATCAATGGCGTGTGACTTGTGGTAGTTGAGCTGAAATTCTTCGACCACCGCGCGGCAGTACGTGATCATGTCGGTAATTTCAGGATCAAACTCTTGATCGGCGCGGTCTGCGCGGCTGATCGTCATTACATCCTGAACCATCTCGGTCAAGTGCTGCACCTGTACATGAATGTTGTCCAAATACTGCTGTTTTTCTTCCTCCGTCGCGCGCGCTCCGTACTGCTTCATCATGTCGTAGCTCAGTTGAATCAGCGCCAGCGGTGTGCGAAGTTCGTGGCTCATCATCGACAAGAAGCGGTCTTTCAATTCGCGCATCTCGCGCTCTTTTTCCAGCGCCACGCCGATTCGCTCGCGTTCAACGCGCTCGGCTTCTAACAGTTTGCGCGCGGTGATATCGCGCAGCGATGCCAAATGCGCCCGCTGGCTTTTGGCGATTTCGCTCGTTTCCATACTTGCATCGCCGCTGGCATGGTAGGGGAGATCGACGCTCGTCCATTCAATCTCGACCACGCGCATCTCTGCCACCAACGTTTCTCCCGTATGCGGGTGATAAATCTCAATTTCCGTGTTTTCACCCACCTGTAACGGGAAACCAAACTTTTGCCCGATCAACTGCTCGGCAGGTTGATCGAACAGCACTTCGGCGGCGGGATTGCAGAAGCGCACAATTTCGTCGCTGTCAATCACGAGAATCCCATCCGCGTTGCGGTGGATCAGCGTCCGAAAGCGTCTTTCACTTTCAATTACCTGTGTCCGCAGTTCGTATAACTGCACGCATGTGATGACCCGCGCCCGCAGCGTCGCTTCAAACCCCGCCTCATCCATAGGCACATAGTCGAACGCCCCCAGTGCCAGCGCGCGCGCACCCTCCCCGCGCGTCAGGCCAATTACAGGCACTTCCGGCGATACATCCGCGAGCCGCGTTCGCAGCGTATTGAGGTGACGCGCAAAACTGTAGTCGTCTATTAAAGGCAGCAGCACTGCTGCCACCCCCGATGCCATATCCGCGTGCGCCGCCCCTTGACGGTGCAGTGTTTGGCGAATGAAGGACAGCGCGTCTTCCAAACGCAGCACCACCATCAACCGCGCGGCTTCGTGGACTGCCGCTTGCACCGTCTCCGCCAGTGACGACGGCTCGGCTGTCCACGATCCATCTTCCGCCTGCTGTGAGTTGATGAGTATAACTATTCGCAGCCGGTCATCCATGCGTGCGTATTGCCCCCACTCAAAACCTGACCAACCGCGAGGGAATGATCCGCGCGGTACGCTTGTCGATATTCACAGATTACGCCACAACCGTGATTGCGAGGTGAATTTTAGTTAACAAGCATATCAGTGTCTGTGGGGATTTAAGAATCGCGTGGAATCGAATTGGAATCAGTGGGGGTGGATTGCCCACCCCCGTGTATCTTAGTCTTCTCCCCGCAAGTCCAACCACTGCTGGCTGTCCTCTTGTGTGGGAATGACCGCCCCATCCCCCCACTGCAAGGCGTACACTTCAAGCGATTGGTTCTGGCTGACCATGTACAGCAGCACGCCGTTATCAAGCGTCACATCCAGCAAGCGAGCGTCATCGAATACGCCCTGTTCGCTGATCCCGACAACCATCGCGCCCGGAAGCAGCCGTGACGTTACCGCCTGTGCCTGTGCGTATGCCGGATCGACAGGATTAGGCGGGGGGATCGTCGGCACAGGGATCAATGCCATCGGAGTTGCTGTCAGCGCGAGAATGTCGGCGGCGGGCATCACCAGCCCCACCGATTCAAGCGACTGCGCGGGCATCAAACTGTAAACCTGCACGGTTGGAACATCGCCTGTCAGCGAGAGAATCCCCACCGCGACGACACTGGTTCCGGTCAGATCAATCGGGCTGACCGTCGCTCCCGTTACCGGATCAGAAGGCTGGTTCATCATTTCAAGTTGAATACTGCCCGTTTCGTCGCTCAACATGATCGTACTGATGGCGGGATCATCCCCTTCGATGTGGAATATCCCTTCCAGCACGACTAGTCCGCCGTCCCCGATCACTTGCACCGCCGCTTCGATAGGCAGCAGCGCAACCGTCGATCCACCCGCCGCCGTGACCGCCAGCGGTGTCGCAGTTGGCACGGACACGGGAATGTTGAAATCGGCATAGCGCGGGCAGGACTCGCGCAGATTGTTCAAGCCTTCCACGAGGATCGGCATGATCGAGTTTTCGACGGGCTGACCGGTGTACATTCCGTACAACGCTTCCCATGCGCGATCACACTCGCCCAAGTAGGTGTACGCCAACCCGCGTAGATAATCGCAGCGCACATCCGTCCCACCGAGATCGAGACAAATTTCAAACGAGCGCGCCGCTTCTTCATAGCTGCGGCTCAAATACTGCGCTTGACCGAGCAGCGCCCACACATCCGGGTTGTGATCGTCGGCGGTGAGCGCGGCGCGACACGCGATCATTGCGCCGTCAAAATCGCCTAGTTGAAGCAGAGTCGCGCACAATCCCGCCTCTGTGCCTTGCGCCGCTGGCAGCACATTCGCCGGAATAGGGGTCGCTGTAGCGATGGTAGGGGCTAATGCCGTAGCCCGCTGTTCATCGGGATTTTCACTGCCCGCCAGCGCGGGGATAAACCCGCCTTCGTCATCGGGCGGGATCGGCGCGTAGTCCAGCCGCGCCAGCATCACGGCGGCGAACGCCACCACCGCGATCAGCGCCGCAAACGCCATCATCTGCGAACGCAAAGATGCTTTACTTTCATAGGGAAAAGCATTTCGCATCGTCAACTGCATTTTTCCGCCGTCCTTCGGGGAATCTCCCCGTTCCAAGTTGTCTAAGGTTTGCTGCCACATGCGCGCCCGCGCATCCGGCGACAGTTCGCGCTTGCGGCGGGCAAGATCGCCCATTTCAGCGGCGACCAGCGCCCGCGCGGCGTGCGCGGTGTCGGCATCGAGTCCCGGCGGGGGCGGCGCGTTCAAGTCATGGCGCAGCGCGTCAATGTACGCATCGATCAACTGCGTGGGTTGAGTCGGGCGCTTCGGTGCGGTCATCGTGATTCCTCCTCAAACTCGCGGCGCATTTCCATCCGCAGCCGTGTGATGATGCGATGCAGCCGCACACGCACCGCGCCCGCGCTTTTGCCCGTCGCCGTGCCGATCTCGTCCGCGCTTAAGCCCGCCGCGATTCGCAGCGCCAACAGATCGCGGTCATCTTCGCTCAACTGCGCGATCAAGCGGCGCGCGGCGTGATGTTCTTCGCGCCGCACCAGCCCATCGAGCATGTCCTCAAGGCTGTGATCCGCCAGCGCGGTATGCTCATCCTGTTGATCCGCCAGATCATCCAGCGAAATGCCCGCCCGTTTGCGCCTGCTGATCCGCGCGCGGTAGTCGTTGTTGACCACGCTCCGCGCGATGCTGAACAGCCACGCCGACACCCGCCCGCCGCGATAACCGCCTACCCGTGACAGGGCGCGCGTAAAAATGGCGCTGGTCAAATCTTCGGCTTTCGCCGCCGCTTCTTGTGTGGAGTCGAGATCGCCGCCCACCCGCCGCAAACAGTAGGCGTACACGCGCTCGACATAGCGTTCGTACAGCGGCGCGAACTGCGCGGGATCGCGCCGTGCCGCCGATAAAAGATCGCGTTCTTGCCGTTCGCGCGCTTCTTCCGCGTCAGCAGGGGATGGAGTCCCCCTCAGCCTTGATGCGCGCATCAGCGGGAAGGGCGCAGCGCGTTTTCGTAACGCCATCGATGGTCGCTCCGTGATGTTCAACTTCACGTGTGATGTGTACACATCTATAGAGACACGGAATGGGGATGGGTGTTACAGGGGTAAATTGTGGGTATGGGGAAATTTACGAAAAATCAGGGGGTTCTGTAGGGGCGGCTCGTGAGCCGCCCGTTGTCGGCGAGCGCATCTACCGATTGTGCCACCCCTCTCACCCTACCCCCCATACACCGCCGGATTCGCACAGTACGGCAGCCGCTTTTTCGCCAGCCCCGCCAGCAGATTTTCCGCCGCCATGCGCGCCATTTTGCCGCGCGTGGCGATGCTGGCGCTGCCCACATGCGGCACAATCAAGCAGTTGTCGAGCGATGCCAGCGGATGATCGACAGGCAGCGGTTCGGGATCGGTCACGTCGAGCGCCGCCGCCGCGATTCGCCTGTTGACGAGCGCCTCAACCAGCGCGGCGCTGTCCACCACGCCGCCGCGCGCCGTGTTGACGAGAATCGCCGTCGGCTTCATCTTCGCCAGCGCATCCGCGTTGATCAAGTGGCGCGTGTGGTCGGTGAGGGGCGTGTGCAAGCTGACGAAATCCGCTTGGGCGAGCAGTTGATCAAGCGATACCCGTTCATAACCCGCCGCGTCCGCTTCTGGCACAGGCGAACGGTTGGCATAGATCACGCGCATATCGAAGCCGCGCGCGCGTTTCGCTACGGCTTGCCCGATCCGCCCCATGCCGATGATGCCGAGCGTCATCCCATGCACATCACTCCCCAACAGCGTCGTGGGATGCCATGTGCGCCACTTGCCCGCGCGGATATACCGTTCGCCTTCCGGCAGACGACGCGCCGCCGCGAGGATCAGCGCGAAGGCGAGATCGGCGGTGCTGTCGGTGAGGACACCGGGCGTATTGCCCACCGGAATGCCGCGCGCCGTCGCCGCCGCCAGATCGATGTTATCCACGCCAACCGCCATCTGGCTGATCACGCGCAAGCGCGGGGACGCATCCCAGTCGATCAGTGCCGCGTCGATGCGGTCAGTCAGCATACACAGGAGTCCGTCGGCGGTGCGGGCTTCGGCGCGCAAACGCTCATACGGCGGCGGCAGCTCGTCCTTCCAGACTGTTAGCGAACACGAGTCTTGCAGCATCGCCAATGCTTCTTCGGGAATGGAACGGGTGACAAAGATGTGCGGGAGATTATTCGAGTGCTTGGGCGTTTCCATCGTGTTGGTATCCTTGCGCCGGTGCTTCGACGTTGATTAGGGTGCAGGTGGGTGATCCTGCTGCTGTGCCGCGAGAATAGTTTGCACCACGTCGATCATCTTGTCGTGGATATGCCCGTTGCTCACGATCATGCCCAAGTTGGGCAAAAATGCCCCCTGCGAGAAATCCAGCGGCGATCCGTCAATGTCGGTGACCACGCCGCCCGCCGCGCGGATGATCGCCGTTCCCGCCGCGTGATCCCATGATTTGTGCGTCGGTTTTGCCTCGCGGGGAAGCCGCAGATACAGGTCAGCATCTCCGGCGGCGATCATGGCGTATTTGTCTTGGCTGTCGATGCCTTCAACCTGCTTCTTGTCAATTCCGGCGGACGCATACACCCGCGCCATCAGTTCGAGATGCGCGTGGGCGCGTTCGACACTTTCGACCACCACCAGTTCTCGCGCTTTGCTGCGGTTCGAGACGGCGACTCGCATGGGTTTGCCGCCGCGGATCGCTTCGACATACGCCGCGCTCCCCTGTGCGTAAAACAGCAAGCCGAAATTGTCGGATGTGGGATAGCCGGGGGAAGCCAGCACGCCCGCTGTCGGCATTCCGTCGTCAAGTACGCCAACGGCGATACTGTAGCGCCGCCCCGCGATAAAGCCTTTTGTGCCATCAATGGGATCGATCACCCATGTGCGGCTGGCATCGCGCCCGAAGCCGTAATCCAGCCACGCGATCAACTGCGCTTCGCTGACGGATTCGCCCAGCACATCGCCCACCAGCTTGACGACGGTGGCGCGTTGAGTATCGCTGACAAGTGAAGCGAACTGCGATCCCTGTTCTTCCGCCAGCACCGCGTCATGGGGGTAAGCGGCGGCGATGGCACGGCACAGGATCGCCTGTGAGCCGTAGTCGGCAATCGTCACGGGATCATTTTCGCCTTTGTCGCTGTTGGTGAGATGAAGCTGCTGAACACGGCGCGTGAGATCGGCGGCTTGGCGCGCGGCAGCGAGAATGGGCTTGAGGTCAATCACGGGGGTTCTCCAAAGGATGAAACGGAACGCCCCAATTGTCCGCTATCACGCGAATAACGCAAGACCCCATGTGAGGCTAGACCAAGCCATGTCCGTTGATGTCCGCATTTTACGAACGTCGATATGGATTTGAGCGGCGATAGGTTGATTCACCCTGTCAATATTGCAACATGAATCAACATATCGCCGCGTGGGGATAAATCAATCTGTCAGTCGTTATCTTCGACGGTGAACACCAGCACATTCCGCGAGTCCGCCGCTGCCGATGCGTCATTCCCGCCGTTGAACGGCGATCCGGTGAGCCGCATACCCGACGCATCAACCGTGTTGACCGTATAGCCCGCAACGTTACTTGCCGTGATGCGATGGCTCAGCCGCCCGACTGCCCCCGTGAGATTCGTGCTGTCATCACGCGCGCGGATGCGGACTTCATATTCGGTATGATTTGCGTCGAAAACGAGTGTTTGCGCGGTTGTCCACGACAGCGGGGGATCGCGCTGAACGCGCGTTTGCACATGCGCGTAATTGCTTGGCGTGGGCGGGTAATAATCGAGTCGCACCGTGACCGAGTCGCTGCCTGTGAGAGGCGCGCTCAAGGTGATGTTGTAGGTGTACCACGCGCGCGTTTCTTCGCTGAGAGTTAGGGGATTAACGGGCGTGGGCGAGAGGATGACCGTGTTCAGGGCGGGTGTGGGTGTTGGAGTAGCAGCAATAGGGATAGGCTCAACAAAAGACCATGCGATTACGTTTGTAACCTGCACGTCAATGATCGTATAATTTGGGGTTTCAACGTTAACTCTGTACAGATTGCCTAATTTGTCCCAAGTTACAAATTCTGAGGTGTTAGGTGACCAAACAATAGGGTTTTCGTCGTCGATCTCAAAACCTAAATTAATCGGAATCAAGCTTTCCGAAGTTGTGTCATAGACATTAATTGTACACACATTGGGGTCTTGGCCCTCGTAACCCGGTGGGCCGACAACCCAAAATGCAACATAACGCGAGTCAGCTGACCAGACAGGCTTGCGATACAAATCGAGTGTCCAGTTAAACCCTCCGCTTTCCAAGGAACGTTCAAGCACAGTGTCATATATTCGAAAGTCATCCGCACCTTCTTCGTTAATTGTTGAATACCAAAAGTAACGATCATTTGGTGACCACGAATAATAACCAACTGAATAAACCCCAACAGGTCCGCTAGGATCTCGTCCACTCAGTAGACGCGGAATGCTATCGCTAATGATGCCAACATTCCGCTGTAGCGTAAGATCGTAAATTACATAGTTACGTTGTGAACCTATGCATAGCTGATTAGGTGGAATGATTGGTTCATTTGGGCAACTTTCATAGTAATACTTTGCGCCATTATTTGAAGGTATTATGTATTGCAGTGCGGTGTCGTATGCGAAAGGAAGTGAAGGGGAGTTGTTTGGCAGGGGTAATGATACAGGTACTTCTTGCAAAACGTTATCGATAACGCGAAACATAGATACAACGTTACTAAAATTGTTTAGCTCTCTCACAATAAACGTTTGATCGTCTAGCCATGCAGTAGAGCAAGGATACCAATTCGCACGCCAAGGGATTTGAGCAAAGGTAAAGTTTGTCGGACGGTAGATTAAGTCAAGGGTTGAAGGTGTAGTCTGTAAAGAGAACGCTGAAAACAACCCATTAGGAGAGGAACCGCCACATATACCATTTGTTAGTATGGTATTTGAAGATGAACCATTGGAATTTAAATACACTGTTGTGTACTGTCCGCCAGTGAATCTCTCGTAAATCAAAACAGTGTTATCTGCTTGCGCGAAGGTGGCTGCACAAATCAACATGCACAAGAGCAATAGAATTAATCTGGTCATCTGGCTCGTCCTATGGATAAACGTATGCAGCGTCGGGGGATGTAGTGCAGGGCGCATAAATGTGGCCCCCTTGAAGAACGATGTATTGAGGATATGGAATAGCTTGTGGCGGTTGACCCTCTGCTGTGTACATTACACTTACATCGACCCACCCCGGTCGATTTGCACCATTACCAATGTTGAAGGTAGAAGGGGTACCAATTGATCTTATAGTTAAAATCGCAAACTTGTAATCATCCCAATATTCTGCATCTTTCACATACGTAATACCATCATTGGGGTTTCCCGTAAATGCTCTCCATGTGTAACAGTAGGCAGTATTTATATTATCTTGTACCGTCCCATAAGCTGAATTACCGAAACCATAGTTTGCCCATTGCCATGGTCTTCCCTCAATTAGCCTGTCCTTAGAAGACAGCGCGTCGAAAGCCAGCCCTCTATACAATCTAGATCTATTATAGTATGCCTGTATAAGACTGGAATCAGCAGCAAACGGTAGTGCATTTTGATACCACGACTGCACCGGATAAAGATAGGAGTCAGCGATTTCCTCTGGAGACAGAGAAAAGTCCTCGCATTGCACTGACTGTAAACAGCCGGGACGTAGGTTATAGGCTACTGCCCAGAAATTATTGATTAAGGCTTCTCGTCCAATCTGACTCGCTGTCAAGCTGGTAAATGCATTTATTCGCATTTCAACGTTTTCGCTTGCTGCCGTTAAGATCGAAAGTTCGCCCGAATAAACCGCACTGAGGACATCACTCATCTTCATAGAGTTTTCAGTAGAAAACTGGGTTGCAAAGTAATAGAGTACACGACGAGCACAACGACGGAAATTATCATACCTTTCATTGTCAGAAACGTCGTCTGGAAGTGAACGTTGACAATCCTCATTTGCAAACGATGCAGGTATTGAACTTATGGCGAAGTCATATTCTGCAGATGTAATTGCTGAGGTGTCTTCGTTCAAAATTGCATAATCTATGCAACTGCCAATGCTTAAAGCATTTCTATCTACCCATCCTAGCTGCCCGTTATAGTTAATATATGCCCAACCGCCTAATACATAGACTCCTATCATTGTTACAGAAGTTCCTTGAGGCAGACTATCAAGAACAATTCCATTCACCGGCGCTGTTCGTAACAATAGCGGGATTGTAGGATTGGAAAGAATTACTGTTGCGGGACAACCTACTGGCACTGGTACTGGGGGAACGGGACTGCATTCCTCTCGTGCCTGCGAACCCACGAGGGGATTGCCAGCAAGCGTCGGGGTTGAAATGACACCCGACGACGGACCAACAAGCGGAACACGCCCAGTTTACTGACCAAACTCATTGCTGTACCACCAATTGTTGGCGACATTCACGGTTGGGGGTGAAAAAATGATGTAGTTCTGAACTTCTTTGATGACACCTTCAGAGGCGCGATACTCACCCATCGCGCTGTATTGGATGGTAACAGCCCCTAGAATATTATCCGTGTTTCCGTTGACCAAGTTCACCGCACGAAAAGTTCCCGAACCAGAGCCGCCGTTGTCGTTAAACAGCGAGCAGGTGATCGTGGCAGTCCCCCCTTGATCGTTTTGAACAGCAACACCGGCAGATGCCTGATTGGCGATAAACTTAGAACGCATGACGACTAACGTGCCGAGATTATAGAGTCCGCCACCGCCATTTTGCGCTTTATTGTTCACAATTTCACTGTCATACACATACAATGTCCCCTCATTGCGTATGCCCCCTGCATACGGCACAGCAGTTGGACTTCCTGAATCTTGAATCAGGATGTGATGCAGTTCCAAATAGCCGTTTTGCCGAATGTAAAGTGCTGTGTTATTCGAACGGGTAATTTGCGCCCGGTTTCCATGAATAACGACATGCCCACAAATTGAGAGCAAGCGGTCGAGCATGTAGGGTTCAATCGTCGTTTGATTGGGAGTCACATCCGCATTGAGATAGATGGTGTATTCATCTGCATACTGGTTTGCACGATCCAAGGCTTCATACAACTGCGCTTCATCGCCCGCATTGACAATACTAAAATTAATCCCCGTTCCCGTTCTTGCGGGGCAGGTGGTTTCAGCCAACTGCCCTATAGCAATCGGAGTGGCAGTGGCGGTTGGGGTTGCCGTCGCAGTCTCAGTAGCAGCAAGGGTTTCAGTGAAAGTAGAAGTTAACGAAGGCCTTGATGTCTCTGTGCTGGTCGCGGTATCTGTCGGTGTTTCCGTCGGGATCGGGCTTGGTGTATCCGTGTCAGTCGCCGTATCCGTCGGGATCGGACTCGGCGTGTCAGTATTCGTTGCTGTATCGGTTGGGGCAAGCGTGGGGGTATCCGTCGGGGTGGGTTCGGGTTCTTGCGCGAACACCCCGCCGATCATGAGCAAACAAGCACACAGCACAAACGCGGCAATTTTCCGTGAAGTCAGCTATCGTCGCCTTCAACATGGGGCATCTTCATTTAATGCACACCATGCTAATACCCCCCGTTTTTTGTTAAGCATAAAATGTTAAGACTTTGCGCCGCCTTCACGCCGCTTCCCCTACGCGGAATCAAAAAGGGCGCGGATCGCTCCACGCCCATCACTTGATTTAATCGTTGTCCGTCACCGTGAACACCAGCACATTCCGCGAGTCCGCCGCTGCCGATGCGTCATTACCGCCGTTGAACGGCGATCCCGTGAGCCGTGTGCCGCCTGAATCGACGGTGTTGACCGCATAGCCCGCGACGTTACTCGCCGTGATGCGATGGCTCAACCGCCCGACTGCCCCCGTGTGATTCGTGCTGTCATCTCGTGCGCGGATGCGAACTTCATATTCGGTATGATTTGCGTCAAAAACAAGTGTTTGCGCGGTTGTCCACGAGACTTCTTGACCTGCCGGACGTTTCGGGCGGGTTTGCACATGCGCGTAATTGCTTGGCGTGGGCGGGTAGTAATCGAGTCGCACGGTGACCGATTCGCTGCCTGTGAGAGGCGCGCTCAAGGTGATGGTGTAGGTGTACCACGCGCGCGTTTCTTCGCTGAGGGTGAGGGGATTGGCGGGCGTGGGCGAGAGGATGACGGTGTTGAGTACAGGGGTAGGGGTTGGTGTAGGAAGAACTACATCAAGTACAGCGTCATTCATTTCACCAGACATTCCAAGAATTAAGGTGTCGTTGTTTTCGATAATTACTCCTGCAACACGGAATGGCGACATATAAGTTTGTAATAGAGTTCCACTTTGCGAATCCCAAACTCTAATAGTGTTTAAATCGTATGAGCCGGCTCTTATTCCGCCGCCCCCCCAAAACACCGTAGGCAATACTCTAACATCACTAGAACCAGACTGAAGTGTTCGAACTAAAGATGCCGTTTGAGCATCAAAGATCTGAACCCGACCGTCGCTTGCAGCAGTTAACAGTTGCGACCCATCAGGGTTCCATTCTAGGGAAGTAATTCCTGCGCCACCCAAAATCGGAATACGATATTGCTCGTTCAAAGTGCTGTCGTCGACTATAAGTATTTCGTGCGAGGTATCAACGGCTATTTGTCCTGTGGTGGGGTTCCAATCTATGTTAGAAACCGAGTGTGGGTACTCAATAGGCTGTTCGCTTAATTGCTGACCACTTAAAACATCCCATATTCCAAGATAACTGCTTCCTGTTGTGAGCCTATTGTACACGTATGCAGCCGCAATTCGTGTTCCTGTTGAATTCCATGCCACCGCGTTTATATCTGCAACTGGTTGCGTTTGAGCAGTGATCGTTTGGCTCTGTATATTTACAAAGATAATTAATCCCATATTGAAATTGCTGTTGAAACTTACGGCAATGGTATTTGTGCTCGGATCAAACGCAATGTCGCTAATGGTCATTTCGTTTAATGCAGACAAAAACGGAGGACGTAAATCTGGTATTTGCAGCTGGAATAAACTTTCTTCAGTCTCCCAATTCCATAATTCTATACTTTCATCTGAGTAACCAAAAGCAACCAGTGAACCTCTAAAATCCCATGCAACCACACTTCTTGATGATGATTGATAAGCTAATACCCTGAAAGACAGAGAGAGTGAGCACAATATCAGTACTATATAGAGGCTTACTCTCGTGCGTTGTAGGTTCAAATACATAGGAGTTTTTTACCCTTTAACGGAAGAAGAATGTTGGATTTGGAGCACGTTGAAACACTGTTGCCTGCCATGCACATGCGTTAATAGATATTCCAGTCTCACTTTCGGATCGCTCAAAGCGTATAGCAGGGTATAATATGGCTCCGTGGTCTGGGCTATAGGCTCCCGGGGTTCCCATATAAAGAGGTGATCCCAGCTCTTGCATGAATTGAGTAAAGGAAGTTTCATAATTACTTCCCGCATTATTCAGGGCTACGATTTGATTTTCACCAGTACAATTATCAATTACCTCCTGTATAACAACCTCGTTGATATTTGCGTACTTCCGCGAGTAGGCTCCTTCACTCACATCACAATTTGTGTAACTGTTTACAGTTGGATCCATTGTTCTTTCTTGTGAGTTAAAGCAATCTTCTTCAAAACGATCGAAAGCATCGGTAGCCATCCCGAATTTCGAGTCAATGAAAAGTAGAGAGTTATCCCGCTGCTGAGAGAAAAGCAGCCGGAACGGAACCGTTGAGAGCGTCGTGAGGACGCAAGTGATTATAGGTGTGCAACCAGTTTTCAGTCATGGCACGCACCTCCTGTAGGGAAGAAAACAGGTAAAAGTCCAAGACTTCTTCCCGGTAAGTCCGGTTGAAACGCTCGATATAAGCGTTCTGAGCGGGACGCCCAGGCTGGATAAAGTCCAGTTGGACACGGTGAGTGGCTGCCCAGTCGTGAAAGGCTGCGGACGTAAATTCAGGTCCGTTATCTACACGGATCCGCTGCGGATATCCCCGCTCGAGAGCAACCTGGTCAAGTCCCCTCGTCACCCGCACGGTGGGCAGCGAGGTGTCCACCTCAATCGCAAGCACTTCCCGGTTAAAATCGTCAATGACGTTCAACGTGCGAAACCGTCGCCCATTGAAGAGGGCATCGCTCATGAAATCCACCGACCAGCACTCGTTCAACTGTCCGGTCTGTTGAAGAGGCAGCGGTGACCGTTTAGGAATCCGCTTGCCCCGGTTGACTCGCAGATGCAGTTTCAAAGCACGGTAGATGCGATGCAACCGCTTATGGTTCCACCCATGTCCTGCATTCCGTAGTGCGTTGTACAGCTGCTTGAATCCCCAGCGCGGTTGCTGGTCAGCTAACGCCCGCAGCTCACGGACGATCTCTGTATCCGCCACGCGCTTGGGCTGGTAGTAACACAGGCTGCTGCTCAATCCCACAAGCTGACAGGCACGACGTTGGCTGAGGTTGTATTCTGCACACACGATTTCCACCAGACCTTTTCGCTCTGCCACCGTTACAGCTTTTTTTCCAGAATTTCTTTCAAGATCTGATGATCCAAGCTCTGCTCCGCATACATCTGCTTCAGACGGCGATTTTCTGTCTCCAAGTCTTGCAGACGCTTCACGTCCGACGCTTCCATCCCACCGTATTTGGATTTCCACTTGTAGTAGGTTGCCTGGCTGATCCCATGTTCGCGGCAGATGTCTGCCACTTTCATCCCGGCTTCGCCTTGTTTAAGGATTTGGATGATCTGATGTTCGCTGAAGCGTGACTTCTTCATTTCGAGTTCTCCATCTCTGCCTGTTACTTTACTGGAAAACTCTACTTTTCCCTGACTCAACTTGGGGGATAGCTACCAATGGATCGGCAAATATGGGCAGATCACTTCGCGGCGGCGAATTGAAAGATTCAACAAGTTGTTCATACGAATACGGGTAAACCTCTGGCGTTGTTGGTGTATCAGTAGGGGTTGAAGTATCCGTACTCGTCGCGGTTGCAGTTTCTGTCGCCGTATCCGTCGGAATCGGACTCGGCGTGTCAGTATTAGTGGCTGTATCGGTTGGGGCAAGCGTGGGCGTATCCGTCGGGGTGGGTTCGGGTTCTTGCGCGAACACACCGCCGATCATGAGCAAACAGGCGCACAGCACAAACGCGGCAATTTTCCGTGAAGTCATCTATCGTCGCCTTCAACAAGGGCATCTTCATTTAATGCACACCATGCTAACACCCCCCATTTGTTTGTCGAGCATAAAATGTTAAGACTTTGCGCCGCTTTTGCGCCGCCATCGCGCCGCTTCCCCAACGCCGAATCAATAAACGCATGGATCACTCGCACCCGCGCAGCGTGATTCCCCCTCTGCGATAGCGGAGGGAGTTAGGGGGAGGTGCGCTTTACTCTGCGTCGATGCGAAGCATCGCGTGGAGAGGGGCTAGGGGGAGGTGCAGTTACAAACCGTTTTCTAACCTTCCAAAGATGTGTCCACAAAAATCAAAAACGGTCATATGTGGACACATCTTCTCTCAATTTTTACAGCGCCACATATCAAGTGTGTCCGCCCTCGCCTAGACGCTTGTCATGCTTCAGTTGGGCGCGCTTCACTAATTATTCACACCATTTCGCCCCCCACCTGTGCGATAATCGTTCCGTAGGCAAAGCGATCACGCACAGGCACACGAATGATTGAATCGCACGAACTGACCAAGTACTACGATGACTTCCTCGCTGTCAGCAACGTCACGCTCAATGTCCCCTCTGGGACGGTGCTGGCACTGCTAGGCCCCAACGGCGCGGGCAAAACCACCACCGTGCGGATGCTCACCAGCATCCTTTCACCCAGTTCCGGGTGGGCGCGTGTGGCGGGTTACGACGTTGTGCAGCACCCGGAGAAGGTGCGCGCCAGCGTCGGCGTACTCACCGAGCAGCACGGCTTATACGAACGCATGAAAGCCGTCGAATATCTCGACTTCTTCGGGCGCGTCTATCACTTGGACGCGGAAACCCGTAAGAAGCGCTCGCTTGATCTTATGGAGCGATTTGGGCTGACCTTCGCGCTCAAAAAGACGCTCGGTGAATACTCCAAAGGCATGAAGCAGAAGCTGGCGCTGGTGCGGGCGATGCTGCATGACCCCCCCGTGCTGCTGCTCGACGAACCGACCAGCGCGATGGATCCGCAGAGCGCCAAGTTGGTGCGCGATGCTATCATTGAGCTTCAACGTGACCAGCGCACCTTCTTAATCACAACGCACAACCTTGCTGAAGCTGAAGCCCTTGCCCAAAAGATCGCTATCATCCGGCATGGGCGCATCATCGCACAGGGGACATTCCCCGAACTCGCGCGGCGATTTGTCGGTGATCCGCTGATGGAGTTACGCATCAAAGGCGACCTCAACGGGTTGGCAAAAGACATTGGCGATATGGTCAGTGTTCAAGAGTCGGGTGGGGATTGGCTGCGGTATCGCGTGGCTGACCCTGATGCGACCAATCCCGCGCTGATCCGCCGCATAATGGGCTTGGGAATTGACGTGGTGACGATTGCGCCCGTCAGCCAAACACTGGAAGAAATCTATCTGCAAGTCGTCAAAGAAGACGAGAATCAGGTGGGGACGAATGAACACCTCCGTTAAACCGCTGGATATGAGCGCGAACACGTCTGAAACGACTACACACGGCGCGGTGGCTGCCGCCCCGCGCACGACGATTCGCCAAACCTTGAGCAACGCGCTCATCATCACCCGCCGCGAAGTCCGCGACAGCTTCCGTGACTGGCGCATCATCGGCCCCATCCTCATCCTGACATTTCTGTTTCCGTCGCTCGCGCAGTTCGTCGCTGCCCAGTTCGCGGATTTCGTGCAGGGGTACGGCGCCGACATCATCGGTGAGCGCACGATCCCCTTCCTGTTGATGATCGTCGGCTTCTTCCCCATCTCGATCTCGATGGTGATCGCGCTTGAAACGTTCGTGGGCGAAAAAGAACGGCGCAGCCTCGAACCGCTGTTGAGTACGCCTTTGAGCAACACGGAACTGTACATCGGCAAGATGCTGAGTTCGATGATCCCGCCGCTGGTGTCGTCCTATGGCGGCATGACTGTCTACTTGATCAGCCTGCTTTCGGGTGAACTCGCGTGGCGACCCCCTGCGATGCTCATCGTGCAGATCATTTTGCTGACGACGGTGCAGGCGTTGGTGATGGTGACAGGCGCAGTCGTGGTGAGCAGTCAGACGACCAGCACGCGCGCGGCAAATTTGCTCGCCAGCTTCATCATCATCCCGATGACGCTGGTGATTCAGGGCGAAAGCGCCATTATGTTCCTTGCGCCGGATGCCGAATCGCCGAGCGGGATTTCGTCGCTGTGGGCGATCATCTTCGGGATGTGCATTGTCACAGTGCTGCTGCTGCGCGTGGGGAATGCCATCTTCAACCGTGAGGAACTGCTTGGACGAACAATTGACAAACTTGACCTGAAGAACGCCTTCGTCAAAATTGGGCGGGCGATGCGCGCCGTTGATATACAGGGGACACCCGCCCGCAGTGTAATCGAATGGTATAGTAAGGGAATGCGCTTGAGTTTGGGGCGCATCTCGTCCAGTTTGCGTTTGACAGTTGTGTTCTTTGCTGTCGTGCTGGTGGCGGGCTTCTTGATTGGCACATCACCCCAATGGCAGTTGAACCTACCGCGCGATCTTTCGCTGCGGGATACGGCGCTCAATCTCGACCAGAACATCAACCTGTTCTTTGGCGATCATGCGGTGATGGGCATCTTTTGGAATAATGCCCGCATCTTGATCGGCGCAACGCTGCTGTCGATCTTCACATTCGGGATTGCCGCGCTGCTGCTTACACCGCTGGTGTATTTGGTGCTGGGATATATCGCCGCCCAACTTCTAATCGCCGGATACAGCCCATTGATTTTGCTGGCGACGTTGTTCCCGCACGGCTTGATCGAAATTCCGGTGATCGTGCTGGCGACAGCGGCAGCAGTCAAACTTGGCGCGGTGATCACCAAGCCGGGGCAAGGCGTAACGGTAGGGCAAGCGTGGACAGTCGCGCTTGGGGATACGCTCAAAATCCTGTTTGGGTTGGTGCTGCCGGGCTTACTGATCGCGGCAGTGCTGGAGGCGTACCTTACACCCATTGTGGTGCGAATGGTGTTGGGCGGCTAAAAGAAGATGTGTCCCTGAGCAGCAGGGACACATTGACGCTCATACGTGCTGATCGAGAAGGATGGCATTTCCGTCGGGATCAACCAGTGTAAGGCTTGCAGGTCCAGACGTACTCTCATCCGCTTCAGTGTCTAGCTTGATGCCTTTAGCTTTAAGCTGGCGCTGAAGTTCTCGAATGTCGGTAAAGGGATCAATCTTGCTTGCAGTTTGATCCCACCCCGGATTAAAGGTCAAGATGTTCTTTTCAAACATGCCTTGAAACAAACCAAGCACACAGTCACCATTCTTGAGAATAAGCCAATTCTGGCTTATGTCCCCGCCGAAAGTGGTAAAGCCAAGCGCCTCATAAAAGGCTTTTGAAGCGTGAATATCTTTTACGCTTAAGCTGACTGAAAATGCGCCTAACTGCATATTCCCCCCCACGTCTCTCATTTGATGTGTTATCCAGAGATTAGCATGTTTGTTCTGTTTTCGCAATCGCTCACTAAGGGGTATCATCACCGGATATTCTCGCCGCTTGGGAAGCCTTCGCCTATCGTATTGAGGGTAGATCATATTGACCCGGCTGCAACTTTTTGCGTTACGTTTGCAAGTTTTTTGTGTGCGTCTGTTCTAGGCTGTGTTATGCTTGAAGCAAGTTAATATCTACCGAAAGTCGAAGACTTCGAACCATGATCGGACGCACGCTCAAGAATCGTTACGAAATCCAAGAACTGCTCGGCGAAGGGTCAACGGCTGCCGTGTACAAGGCGCTCGATAAGCGTCTTGGGCGCGCGGTGGCGCTTAAGGTGCTGCTGCCGCATGTGCGCGAAACCACGCGCAAACGCTTCTTCCAAGAAGCCACCGCCGTCGCCCAGTTAAACCACCCCAACATCATGGCGATCTTCGACATGGAAGAAGAAAACGATACCCACTTTTTAGTGGTGGAATACGTCGAAGGCGATTCGCTCACCAAGTTCATCCCCGCACCGCCGGACACTGTCGCTAACTTAGGGCGGCAGATCGCCATGGCGCTGCAATACGCGCACGAACGGCAGATCATCCACCGCGACGTGAAACCCGCGAACATCAAAGTCACCCCCGGCGGGCAAATCAAGATCATGGACTTGGGCTTGGCATTGGCGCGTGAATCCAAGCGCGTGACCGCTGACGGCATGATCATCGGCACGCCCGCGTATCTCTCGCCGGAGCAGGCGCAGGGGATGGCGCTCGATTACCGCACGGATATTTACTCGCTCGGCGTGGTGTTGTTCGAGATGGCAACGGGTGTGCTGCCCTTCAGCACGGATGACATTCCCGCGCTGCTGCTTCAGCATGTGAAGCAAGCGCCACCGCCGCCGCGTTCGATCAACTCGTCGATCACCCCTGCGTTGGAGAGCGTGATCCTCAAGGCGCTGGAGAAAAATCCGGTGCGGCGCTTCCAGTCGATGGACGCACTCGCACAGGCGCTTAACGCGGTGGGCGGGGCGGGGGATGTGAGCTTCGATCACCCCACTCAGTCATCGCGTCCGGCGATTCTGGATGGAGGGATTGTGCCAAATCGCGCGACGCTGCGCGTGATGTTGGCAGACGATCACACAATTTTGCGGCGCGCGTTAATGAGTATGCTCTCGCAGCGCGATGAGATTTTGATCGTCGGGGAAGCATCGAACGGCGACGAGGCGCTCACCAAAGCGATGGAACTCAAGCCGGATGTGCTGATTCTCGACCTCAACATGCCCGGTAAAGGCGGCTTGGATATTCTGCCAAGCGTGCGCTCACAACTTCCTGATACAAAAGTGCTGGTGCTGACCGCGCGTGATGAAGATTGGTACATCATGCAGGCGCTTCGGGCGGGGGCGCACGGCTATATTCTCAAGAGTGCTGACGAAGCCGACCTGATGGACAGCATCAACAAGGTAGTGAGTGGCAACATCGTGCTGGGGCGCGGCGTGGCGGAAAAAGTCGTCACGGGAATGCTTGGCAACCGCACCGACAAGAAGCTGACCGAAGAAGAACGCCAGATCATCTTGCAGGTGGCGATGGGCATGGAAAACGAAGCCATCGCGGCACGGCTTAACTTGAGCATGGCAACGGTAATGGAATCCCTAGCACAGGCGATGGTCAAATTGGGTGCGAAAGATCGCTATTCAGCGGCGCTGCAAGCGTTACGGCGCGGCGATATTCTACTGGATGAACTACACGCGAATCAGGATTGATAAATATCGGGCGACAAGCGAAACAAGTTTCGCACGGGTCGACCCTACAATTACACCCTTCGTAGAAAGAATTCCCCATGACCGCCTTACCCGTCCCACAGCGCGACTTCCACATTTTTCTCAGCCACGCCAGCGCAGATAAGGCGCTGGTGGTCGAGAAACTCTTTCGTTGGCTGACGGATGTCGCCGGGATGCGCGTGTGGTATGACGCGGACTCGTTAAGCGGCGGCGTGGCGTTCGGGTCGGCGCTGGCGGATGCGATTCTTCAATGCCGCGCGCTGGTCGTCGTGATCTCGAAGGCGGCGCTGCAAAGCGGATGGGTCGAAGAAGAATATCAACTGGCGATGGTGCACCAGAAAGAGTTCAGAGACTTTCGCATCATCCCGGTGTTGATTGACGACAGTGAAGTCCCCGGCTTTTTGAAAACCAAAAATTATCTGCGAATGCCCAACGCCGAGATCACGATAGAGTTCTGTGACGGGCTGCTGAAGGCGCTGTCAAATTTCGATCCCGGTATGCAGGCATCGCTGCAATATGGTCGCGTGCGCGATATTTATGTCAGCCGCACATGGCGCGATAACGAAAGCCCCTTCGCGGATGCGGTGTGTACGGTTTTCGCGGATCGCGGATTCCGGCTGATTGGCGATTCGCGCGATCAACGGGTAGATGATAAAACGCGCGTGCGCGGCATCATGGAAAGCTGCGGCGGATTACTCGCCGTGCTGCCGCATCGCGCGGGCGATCCCGGCGGCACATCACCGTACATGATCGAAGAAATTCAAGCGGCGGCTGACCTCAAGCTGCCGTATGCCATCGTCGCGGAAAAAGGCGTGACTGTGCCGGATGCGCTGGCAGCAAAAGCCGTCAAGGTGATCGAAGCCGACGCGGGCACGGACGTATCGAGCGCGGTTTCGACTGCGGCGAGCGAACTGTCGTCATCGTGGATCACGCCGCCGCATCCGCATTATGTGTTTTACGCGACGGATTTCGACGAAGCCCACGCGAAACGAACGCAGATCGTTCGCAAGATGATCGAGCGCGTGACGGCGATGCAGTGTGTGATGGGCGAAGAAATTCAACAGGCGGTGGCGACATCGCTTCAGCAGGAAATCAGCGAGAAGATCATCCAGTCGTTTCTGGTGGTGGCGGATATTACAGGCGACAACCTGAACACGATCATCGAAGCGGGAATCGCACGCGGGGCGCGAGTCCGCACAGTGTTGATCAGTGGGGATCAGCGGCGTGATCCGCCGTTCATGTTCCGTGACCAGCAGATTTTCTACTACGCGGATGATGTCGAACTGTTGGGGCGCGTGAACAAGCTGATCTATCCGTTCCGCCGGCGGGTGATCAACTACTACTTGGGGAAGAAGTAAACCCATTTACTTCCAAACTGAATGTGAATAATGGTAATATACTGTTATTGGGTATAGAAGTATTCATTTTGGATTTCAGCATGTCTCAATCATTTGGTGGCAACTGGACGGATCGAAAACTAGAAACGGTTGAAAAGTATCTACAGCCGTATACCACAATTATGAGCAAGCAGAATTTTCGGTTTGCATATATCGACGCATTTGCTGGCACAGGTTATAACACGATTCGAGATGAAGACGATCCCCAAACCACGTTGTTCTCTGACTTGACTGAGGACGAACCCACTAGGTTCAGGGACACATCAGTCCAGATTGCATTGAAAATCCAACCACCTTTTCAAACATACTTTTTCATTGAAAAGGACGAGAAACGTTTTGCTGCGCTTCAAAACTTAAAGACGACCTTTCCCCAGTTAGATATACGTCCGCAAAATCAAGATGCGAACACCTTCTTAAAAGAGATTTGCGCGAAGAAATGGAATAAGAATCGAGCTGTTCTCTTTCTCGATCCTTTTGGGATGCAAGTCAGTTGGGACACAATTGAAGCCATTGCGGCGACTCAAGCCATTGATATGTGGTATTTGTTTCCCTTGGGAGTAGGAGTGAGCAGGTTATTGAAACGAGATGGTGACATAAAACTACAATGGCGTGAAAAACTGAATAGCATTTTTGGTGACACGGCTTGGTATGATGCATTTTATCACACAGAGCAAGAACCTAAATTGCCTATGTTCCCAGATGAACCGTCGAAAACACGGATAGTTAAGACAGCGAATTTTGACGCAATCACCGCCTACATCTTGAAACGACTCAATACAGTTTTTGCGGGTGTTGCGCGTAATCCATTGAAGCTGACCAACTCGAAAAACAATCCGCTTTATTTGTTGTGCTTTGCTGCAAGCAATCCTAAAGGGGCACCAATTGCTGTGAGGATTGCTGAGCAGGTCTTACGCCAGTGAAAGTACAAATTCGCTAAGCTGAAGATGGTCTATTGGCAGTTCAACTACCGGAAACTCCTCGCGCCAAGGACTCCACTCTAAATTGCCCTTGAAGAACACTTTAGTGCCTTGCGCGTCGAGCGTATCTAGTACATTAGCGACCCATTCCGGTTTGGGTTGATACGTCTTGCGTCCGTTAGTAGCTGCACCAATGACTGCCCACTGCAAATTGCTGTTTTCCAACAGCGGTGCAATATCAAAACTCAACGGTTCGATGCTCATCCAGCGCACAGGGACATTGACCGCACTAAGGGCTTTCAGCAAGCGTTTGACCATACGCTGCTGCTGTAATGGACTCAAATTGCGCCCGAACATCATGCTAGGCGGCGCGCTCACCCCTACCCATACATTCGGCGGGAAATCGAACAGCTCCAAGCGGGGAGAATTCTTGGTGAGTAATTGAAACGTGTGCCAAGGCGCACGTCTGCACACATCAAGCACCTGTTCAACCTGTTCTACCGGCACCCATGCCCCCATGAGATCGCTCATGCTGTCTATAAAAATGCGGGCGGGGGTTTTTAGTTTTAGCGGTTCTTCAAGCAGGTGGGGATTCCAGTAGTGATGCTCAAAACCGTGAATATACTTTGATTGTGCGACACGTTCGGCAATGGTCTCGGCGTAACATTCCGCGATGCTGCCATCCGGCATCTCCCAGCGACAACCATGCTGACAGCCGCCTACCGGATTCCATGTATAGTCGCACCATTCAATGCCGCGACTTGTCCCGTTTTGCTGCTTATTCATGATTTTCGCTCGTCATACGAACATGCGTATCATAAACTCATTGTAACAGGGTTTTCAATCGGCTACAATTGAATTTTGCTAACCAAAATGTGAAAAAATCGTCTGGCTTATCCCCAACGGGTGATAGTTTGCATCGATCCTTTTGCGTCCTCTAGGATGACGCGCGCGGGGAGCTGATCCGCCGCGACCTGCCCGTTGGGATACCACAAGCGCCCACGCTTCACCGTGATCAACAAGCCGTCGTGATCGCCAATCGCGGTGAAATCCTCGCTGGATCGGTTCAAATACGGGCGCAGTCCCCATGTTTTGCCCGCGGTGACGACAAACGCCAGCACATCTTCGACAGGAATCCCAATTTCGCTAATCGACAGCAGACTATGCGACGAGAATGGCGCATTGGTAGCGGTATGCGTGGTGTGGCGCGCGATCAATTCGCCAATGTTGCCAAACGGATCGTAAAAGTAGCAGGCGTGGGCATTCCAGTTTTCGAAGAAGAACTCGTCAAACCCGTTTGGATCGGGAATGAGGGGGACGCGCTGGCGCAGCCACGCTTTGCCCTCTTGAAATTGGTTTTCGGGGATGTTAATGGCGTAATGATAAGACGTGGTGACGGTGTCGGTGGTATCGCGGACAAACGTAAGGATGCTTTCGCCAACACTGAATTGAATTTCTGTGTTCGTGCGTGATTCGATGGGCAGCCCCAATCCGCCCGAATAAAACGCGGCAGCTTGATCCAGATTGGGAGCGAATAAGGCGATCTCGTTGATATGCATAGGGCATACTCCTGTTCAAGCGGAGTATACCCTATGACGCACGCTGGGCGATGACTGCGTACTGTTTTTCGATCAAGCGTGATCTACAGGGCGCAGTTCCAGTGTGTTTTCCGTGTAGCTAAACTCCGGCAGCGTGTTATCCACTTCTTTTAAGAACTTGATGCTTTCGGTCAGATTGGGGAACGAACGGAAACGAACTCCCGCGATTTGATGCCCGATGCTGGCAAATAAGTTGTCTAATTTGCCTGCTGGAATGTAAATCGTCCAGCCCACACGCTGCTTGCGGACATAGTTGATCTGCTTCATCGCTTCCGAAGGCGGCAAATCGACTTTGGTCATGCCTCGCGCATCGGTGATGGTGTGGATCAGCGGTCCGCCTTCGCCCAACACGGCGTTTGCCTTGTCGCGTAGATCCATTGATTCTGCCAGATAATCGTGCAGCATCTCTTTGGTCAGCACACCGTCATACTTGATGAGCATAATACGGTTTTCGAGCAGCCATGAGACTTGATAACCCATTTTATTTCTCCTGATAACACCTAGTCTCACTATACGCCCGCAGGTGCGGATTCTTTGCTTAAGGATGTGTCGTCCGTTTGTAAAAGTGAGGAACGTACCCATGCAAGGGTGCGCTCAAACGCTTCAGATTCGCTGACGATGGGCGCATAGTCAAAGTCGCGCGCGGCTTTGTGATGGTTGAACCAGAAATCCCGCGTGGTCGCGGCAACGGCATAACGCGAGACAATCGGAGCATTGCCGCGCCGGATGCGGTAGAGTGTTTCGGCAATTTGCGCGACGATCATCATGGTGGACGCGGATAGTCGTGTTTCGGTGTACTGGATGTCGAGCGCTGCGAGAAACGGCTTGAAGAAAGCGAAAAAATTCGACGGCGCGTGATCGGTGATGAAATAGCATTGACCCGCAAGTGGACTGCTTAGCGTGAGGCGTTCGGCTGCTAATAGGAAAGCGTGCGCCATGTTTTCGATGTAGACGTGGTTAAAAATCGCCTTTTCATCTCCGATGATGCTAAACTGCCCACTTTTAACCACGCGCGGGATGACGTTGGGGAAGCGATGACGATCATGTTCGCCGTACAAACCCGCCGCGCGCAGCGAACACGTCGCCACGCCGGATACGCCGTTGGCGGCGATCACATCCTGTTCAGCCATCATCTTGGTTGTGCCGTAGTAATCGAGATGGCGCTTAGGATACGGCAGCGATTCATCGCCATTGGCAATTGGCGATCCGTCAAAAACTACGTCAATTGAACTCGTGTAAAGCAGGCGCGGCACGCCGTTGGACTGGCACGCGGCGATCACGTTGCGCGTGCCTTCAACATTGACTTCGTGCATGTCACGTTGAACGATGGGAAGCTGATTGACCATCGCTACCGTATGAATGACGGCATCCATATGCGCGCACGCGCCGGACACGGCGGCGGCATCCCGAATATCCCCGATAACTGAATGGACACCATTTTCCAGCGAAGGCTGAAGATCAAAGCTGGTGACACTGTGTCCATGCTGCACGAAACGGCGCGTTATCGCACGTCCAAGCATTCCCGCGCCGCCGATGACGAGTATGTTCATATAGCAAACGTCCGTAGTGAATGTGGTTGACTTATGCCGCGCAATTATGCCAGCAAATTTGAGAAATGCTCACCGTCGTGGTCTGCGTGGACTGGTACATCAAAACAACATGCCGCGACGGGCACGCAGCGCCGCGATCACCTGCCGATCCGCCTTGCCGAACGGGTATTGGTCGAGTTCATCGGGGGTCACCCATGCAAATGCCGCCGCGCCAATCGCCTGTGGCTCGCCGCCTTCGGGCAGATATTCACAGGTGAAAGCGTGCAGCGTGATTTTGAAATGCGTGAAGGCGTGATCGACTCTGGCGAATAATTCACCGACGCGCACGTCGATGGCGAGTTCTTCCCGCAGTTCGCGCATCAAACACGCTTCGAGCGATTCGCCCGCTTCTTGCTTGCCGCCGGGAAATTCCCACAAGCCGCCCAACAGTCCGTCATGAGGACGCTGCGCGATCAGCAGCCGCCCTTGATCATCCCAGATCATCCCCGCTGTCACCTGATAGTGCGGTGTCGCCGCTTTCGCCTTCTTCACCGGACGATCCGCCTGTGTGCCGTTAGCATACGCCGCACAGTGAGTGCGGATCGGGCAGTCGCCGCACAGGGGATTGCGCGGCTTGCAGATCACGCGCCCCAGTTCCATGAGCGATTGGTTGTAATCCCCAACGCGCGTATCGGGCAGCCAGTCGTCCGCGATTTGCCAAAGCTTCGCCTGTGTTTTCGTGTCGGTCACATCGTCAGGCAGATCGAGCAGGCGCGAAAAGACGCGGATCACGTTGCCATCCAGTACGGGCGCGCGGGCAGCAAACGCGATGCTGGCAATCGCTCCGGCGGTGTAGCGTCCAATGCCGGGCAGTTCGAGCAAGCCTTCAACCGTAGATGGGAACAATCCGCCATGTTGAGTCGTGACGACTTGCGCGGCGCGGTGCAGATTGCGCGCGCGGCTGTAATAGCCTAAGCCTTCCCAATTTTTGAGGACATGATCGAGCGGCGCGGACGCGAGATCGCGCACGGTGGGGTAGGCGGCGAGAAATTTCTCGTAGTACGGCTTGACCGTTTCGACCTGTGTTTGCTGGAGCATGATCTCGCTCAACCAGACGTGATACGGGTCGGTATCGCGCCGCCACGGGAGCGCGGCGGCGGATCGGTCATACCATGCGAGGAGAGCAGCGGCGAAGGAGTTTGCAGATGCGGGCAAACGGTTCATCCTTCTCTATTCTTGTTCGTTTAGGCGTTCGGCGGGCGCGATTTTGCCCATTAACCAATGAATACGGCATTTGTAGGGGCGGAGCAGGCTCCGCCCGCATATTGAACACGGCGGGGGCAAGACCCATCCCTACAGCCGACACAACAAACCGTTTACCGCCGCGCGAATTCCCAGCGCGCGCCATCTTCATTGAATTGAAAGACCAGTTGGTCAGGATACTGGAAGCCATCGATAATACCATCGCAGTAGACGTAGATCGGCGTGGGCATCCCAATTGTCGTGGACAGCGAAATATCGCGGATTGTGCCAGTCGAGTCGAAGAAGCCCCCGCGCGTGACAGGTGCGCCGGGAAGTCCCCAGACCAGCACTTGATAGCCGCCATCCCCGATGGACAGGATGTCCATGCTGCCGCTTGCCCGCGCATCGCCCACATACCCGAACATATCGAGGGTGATTGTTAGACTGCCCGAATACAGGAAGTCCATATTCCCGCCCGCATCGATGGTGAGATAGGTGCTGCCAATATCCGGTTGGAATGGGCTGTCGTCACCTTCCGTCCATGAAAGATACCAGTCACCGGCAAAGCACTCAAACCGATCCGCATCCGGCGGGTCGCACGGCGTGGCGGATTGGGAAAAATCTAGTTCCAGCGGGTCTAGTCGATCCCCCAGCGAGGCATTGTATCCGCGTGATGTGGTGACGGTGAAACGAGCGACTCCGCCATACGCGCAGATCGTTTGCGCTTCACCTTCGACAAAATCGCGGAAGATACCGGGCAGGGCGGCATCCTCAAGCCCCGCGCGCGCTTCGCTGCCATCGACCATGCCCGTCATCGTTAGTTGGATGCGGGCGTTTTCCGGCAGCCCTTCGATCACGAACGTCTGCGCGTCCCAGACAAAATTACTCATCGGGAAGCTGTGACTGTAGGGTAAGGTGACGCTGTACACCGGGACAAACTGTGATGGCGGCATCTGAAGCGGCACACTGCCCGTTGCCAGCGCACGGGCGAACGACTGAAATGCGTCGGTTGAGCGCGGAATGATGGTGGGTATCTGGCGTTCCATGTCGGCAATAGATGAAGTCGTGGGAGAGATCATCTTCCACGTTGGAATGACCGATTCGGGACCGCCAAGCTGATCCGGTTGGCTGAGAAATTCCCACAGCGGCGCGACGATATAGCCGCCTCTTGTCGAACGGACGATGTTTTGCCCGCGCCAACCGCGCATGTAGTCGAGCGCGCGCGGGTCGCTCAGGTAGGAGAAATACGACTCCGGGAATACCCGCGAAGCAAGCCAATTCGCGCCTGATTCCCCCCACCATCCATGAAAGAGTTCGGTTGGATCGTCGAATGACCATGTGGCGCTGATATACTGCGTTTGAAAACAGTGAGCGATTTCGTGTGCCACTGTAAACGGCAGGGCTGCATCGTCCCCGGAAGTGCCGATCAGGATGGCGCACACTTTCGGAGTCGTGATATACCGTCGCAGGTCTGCCGGGATTTCGGGAATCGTGGGATCATTTAACCCCGCCATCGCAGCAACGCCAGTCCCCAAATTCTGATCGGTGAGGATGACCATCTGAAAAGCGAGCGGGGCGCTGGCGGTGTCAAACAGCGACAAGTAGACGGGGACAGTCGTTTCGATGGCGCTTCTAACCGCCCGAACGCGGTCATTCAGGTTTCTGTACTGGATGACATGGGTTTGATTTGCCAGCGTGAAGGTTTCAACGGTGGCTTGGGCGTACAGCATCCCCACGTTCAGGCTGATGATGGCTGCTAGCAGCAGCATGACCAAACAGCGTATGGACGCGCGCGAAAGGATACGATTGAAGATCGCTTGGATATGGGGCATGTTTTTCCTGCATCTTGGCTTGAGGAGAGAATGTCTGAAAGCCCCTATATTGCGGCTTCCAACATCCTAATTCTAGGGAAATTTGAAAATTCGACCAGCGCCCTTTGATGAAGGGAGTGTCTAAATCAAACGCATTCATGTGTAGGGGCGCGTCGTGACGCGCTCGAAATACCCACGATATTCGACACTTCCCCGATGTAGGGTTATCGCATCAAATTTTCTAGGAGGTCACAACGAATACATATGGTTCTGTAGGGACGCAAGCGAAACACGTTTCGCCGCTGCCCCTAAGCGACAATTCGGTTTAGTGTCGCCGCCTCTCCCCCGCAAAAGTGAGGGATTGATTCCATTGGGCTTGCAAGGGTCACAGAAGTTCAGTATAGTAATTTTATCCTCTAAATTCACCGTGCAGGTGCGGACGTGTTGATGTAATTCCCCACAATGTAATTTGATCATCTTATCAGCTTTGGCATGTCAGCGGATTTCGCGTGCCAAACATCTACGAGCGAACGTTCTTTGACGTTTGCTCACACGCGCTTTTTTTACCTCAACCAAATACAACTTCAAGGAGAATCGCCGCTATGGGTGCATATCTCATCCTTGACTCCATCTCGAAAAGCTATGGCGATGTACAGGTGCTGCACAGCGTATCGCTGACGCTTGCTCCCGGTCAGCGGATCGGCTTAGTCGGCGCAAACGGCGTGGGCAAATCGACGCTGTTCAAGATTATCACGGGCGAAATTGAAGCCGACACGGGCAGCGTGACCATTCATGCTGGCGCGGAGCTTGGCTATCTCGCGCAGACGATGACGGGCATCGACGGCAAGACGATCAACGACATCATCGAAGCGGCGCTGGCGGAACTTCGCGCCATCGAAGGACGGATGCGCGAACTCGAAGCGCATATGGCAGACGATTATGACCGTGTAGCCGCCGAATACGGCGAACTCGCGGATCAGTTTGAACGGCGCGGTGGCTATGATGCCGATCACCGCGTCGATGTGGTGCTGGCAGGCTTGCGCGTCGATCATCTGCCGCGTGAACGGGTTGTGACCGGCTTAAGCGGCGGCGAAAAATCGCGCTTGGCGCTGGCGATGCTGCTGCTGCAATCGCCCGACATTTTGCTGCTCGATGAGCCGACGAATCATCTCGATGTGCAGTCGTTGGAATGGCTGGAAGGGTTTCTTTCAACCTATTCAGGTTCGGCGTTGATTGTGAGCCATGACCGCCAATTTCTGAACCGCGCCGTCAACGTGATCGTCGAAATTGACGAACATACCCACGAAGCCGAACGCTACACGGGCGATTACGATGCGTTTATGGCGGTGAAAGCGAAAGCACTCGAACGCTGGATCGATGACTATTGGACGCAGCAGGACGAGATCAAGATGCTGCGTAAAGCCATGAAAACAACGGCGCGGCAGGTGGCGCACAACCGCCCGCCGACGGATGGCGACATGATGCAGTACAACGCCAAAGGCGCGAATGTCGAACGCACGATCTCGCGCAATATCCGCAACGTGGAAGAACGTCTGCGGCGCATCGAAGCCGATCCCGTGCCGCGCCCGCCTGAACCGCTTCGCATCAGCCCGGATTTTGATCCGCAGGAACTGACGGGAAAAATCCCGTTGATCGCATCGGGGATTAGCAAGCGGTATGGCGCGCGCGAAATTTTGCGCGATGTGAGCTTCACGCTCGGTGCGGGCGAACGCGCCGTGATTGTCGCGCCCAACGGGGCGGGCAAATCGACGCTGTTACGCATTCTCGCGGGGGTCGAACAGCCGGACACAGGCGAAGTGATCCGCACGGGGAGCGCGAAAATCGGCTATCTCGATCAAGAGGGCGATTGGCTCAACTTGAACCAGACGGTATTTGAAGCGTACTGCGAGGCAAGTGGCTCAAGCGGGGAAACCGCCAAAGCCGAACTGCTGCGCTATGGACTGTTTCGCTATCCCGATCTCGCCAAACGTGCGCGCGACTTGAGCATCGGGCAGCGGCGCAAATTGCAGATCGCGGTGCTGCTGGCGGGGCGGGCGAATCTACTGCTGCTGGACGAATCGACGAATCACATCAGCTTTGATGTGCTGGAAGCGTTTGAAGCCGCGCTGCGTGAATTTCGCGGGGCGGTGCTGGCAATCAGCCATGACCGCCGCTTCATTGAAACGTTTGGCGGCGAAGTGTGGCGGTTAGAAGATTTGCAGCATCAGCGCACACTCTTGTAATGCACAGCGATGCGCGGAAACGTTAGTCCCGCGCATCGCAGATTCTTCAATTACACGATGTTGGTTTGACGAGTTTAACTGCCGTGATGCGCGCACTAGACCAGCGGCATTCCCGGCTTATGTTCTACAATCGCGTCGGCTTGCGATTTGTCCACAAGGGTGATGTTGACAAAGCCCGCCGCGCCGCCTCAACAGCCCTTACGGATTCACACGCGAGACCTGCCCGCGAATATCCCCAAAATAGGTCTGACCAGCCGTGTGCAGGTTGAAATAGATTTCGCCTTCTTCCGCGATCAACTGCAACCCGGCGATGGTGACGACTTTTTCCAGCGGATTCGATGAAACAATTGGGCAGCCGGACGTAAACCCGCCGATTAAGCCTTCAGCGCTGTCGATGACAGCGACAAGGTCCTCATTTCTCACTTCGACGCGCATCACGCCATCCGCGAGATATTCATGAATGTTTCCAAACGTGCTGAAGTCCACGATGATGGGACCCAATTGACCGGGACGACCACAGTGAAGGTGCAGCATGACAATCTGGTCGATGGCGACATTTTCGATGGCGAGATAGACATACGCGCGGCTCAAATCGTTGGTGAATTCGATTACGCCATGCCCACGTGAGGTGCGTTCGTTACGCGGGGTAGACGGTGCGGTTGAACGGAACTGCGACGGGATGTACCCCGGCGTATCTTCTTCTTCGCCGCCTTCCTGATGCGGACTCAAGTAGGCTTCATAAACGAACCCGATCTCCGATCCGCCTGCCGGATTGAGAGGGATGGGGCTTTCGGTTTCAAGTTCGGGGCGCACATCGCCAGCCGGCATGGTGTGACCGCCTTCTTGTGCGTGCAGCGTTTCCGTTTTGGAAAATGCTAGTGATGCGGCAATCATCATCATGATGAGCGTCACGATGAGCATAACGGCTGTGTGTGGATTTTTGTGCAAATTCATTGTTGACCTGTTTTTTTCCTGAAAAGCAGAGTAGATGACCGTGTATCAGTCTAGGAAAATTTACAGGGGAGTGTCAAAGTGTGTGATTATGGACATGTGTCTATTTTGGCGGCGGTTGATTGAACATGAATACGAAAAATTGATCGACTAGTTCGTCAACGTCGTCCTGCGTGCGTGCGCTGCGTCCACAGTATTCGAGCATCTCCAGCATCGCTACGACATACAGCCGCGCGGCGATCTCTGGTTCCACACCGTCCATGAGCTTAAAGTGTCCGGCTTGCAAATGCCCCAAGAATTGATCGACAAGGAAGGCTTTCACCCGGTCACGCCAGATGGTCATGGCAGTTTGAGTGACCTGAATAAGAAATGCGCTCTGGTTGAGCGTCGCGCGGAAGATCAGCCGCCATGATTCGTATTCGCGGCGCGGCGATTCGTAATGGCTGACCGCTTGGAGCAAATATTCGTCAAGCTGCGTCATCCAATAGATGAACGTGTGAAACGCAGCATCTTCTTTGCTCTCGAAATATTGGTAGAACGCCCAGCGCCCGTAGTTGGCATGGTTGGCGATGTCGGTCACGCTGATCGCATCGAGTCCACGCTCGACAATGAGTTCAAAGGTCGCGGTGATGAAGGTGAGGCGGGTTTTCTGCTGGCGTTTGCTCAAAACTGGGGTGTGATTCATGCGCGGCGGGTTCTTTCATACACATTGCACATTGAATCACAGTATAGAGAAAAATCGGCATGATGAAATCGGCGCGGATAAGTGGGTGAGATGGGGATTGCGCGCTCTACCATTAAGCTACACGTGAAACACGTCCACATGGGGAGACTCGAACTCCCAACCTCGTCCTCTGAAGGGATAACCCATCTTCTTCGACCCGCGCCGATGACATCGTTCCGATGTTCACAGTAGGGGATTATAACATGAGCTAGAAGAAATCGGTGCGGATAAAAGGGCGCGAGTTGGGAACACCCCGCCTTGCTGTGCTGCCACAGCGCCGCGTGGAGATTGGGATCGAACCAATGTTAAACCAGATAACCCAGACTCTATCGACCCGCACCGATCTTCGCTTGCTTTATGTGCAGCGGATAAAGGATCGTGGTGGGTATTCTAAAGCGATAACCCATTCACTTCGACCCGCTGCGAATTGCCGATTTATGAAGCAGTGGGCGGTTCGGGTACGAAACTTTGTTTCGTCCGCCCCTACAGACGTTATACCGAGCCGCGCGCGAAGTCGGTGATCAACTGCGGCGTGCTGGTATCCATGCCAACCACGTCAAGCATCCCTGCGTCATTGGGATCAGCGATGCTAATATCGTTAGCGATCATGGCGACAACGATCAACTGCGCCGGAATGCCCGTTCGCTGGCGGTACTGCTCCAACGCCTGAACAGGATGCACCGCGCCGTGCCATGTTTCGCTGTCCGTCATAACGACGAATGTATCCACGTTGAGCTTATATTCCAACGCGTACAACATCGGCTGCGCGCAGTCCGTCGCGCCAAACGGCAAATTGCTGATCGACTTAATCGCGCTGTCCAAACGCATACGCGGCGTAATATCGAGCGCCATCAACTTCGCCTGAAACCCATTGATGAAGTGATTTGGCTCGGTTTTCGCCGTGACGAGCGCCAGCGCGGCAGTCGCGTCACGCGGAGTCAAGCCGGGCACGCCCGCGATTTGTCCCATGCTCATCGAACCGGACACGTCGAGCGAGAGCATCAGGCGCTTGTTGGACGGCTCAACGAACTCGAAGGCGGCATAGAACGCCTCATCCAGCGCATCGATCACCTTTTGCGACGGAGTCCATTCGCCATCGCCGCGCACGCCCTTGCCCCGCGCATACACGCGCAGCGCCGAAAGCAGCGCAATCGGGTGGACGCGCGCGCGTTTGAGCGCGGTTGCGTTCCGAAGCTGCTTGACGACGTGGCTTTCCGCTTGGCTAAACGGCTTGATCAACCCGATTTTGGTCATCACACCCAAGTTGCGGATCATCGCGGTCAGCGGCATCTTTTGCAGCAAGCGATCCCACACTTTTTCTTCGCTGAGCCAACGAGTCGGCAGCGCCTCACGCGGGAGATCGTATTGATCGATCAACTGCATGATTGTTTTGACGCTGGCGGTAGTCTGCGCCTGCTCGAATGCCCAGATGAACGCCTGTGCAGCGTCGGCGGGCGGCGTGAGATCAGTCGCCCACGCGATTTGTTCCCGCTTGGCAGTCGATTCGCTGGCGCGACCCGCAACCCACTGGTACAGCGCGGCGCGATCCGCATCTGGCTTGGCGTGCGACAAGCGCAGTAAGTCGAGATGCGTCCAGCCTTCGCGCTGGCGATACTTCACCAACTGATAGGCGAGATCACGCGGCGGAAGCGCCCTATACCACGACGCAATCGCGCGGCGCAGTCCACGCCCCCACCCGCGATTCGCGCCGACGTATTCCGCGAACTGAAACAAGTGCGTCCCGATGCGGCACACCTGCGGCAGCGCATCGAGCGCGGCGGCGCGTGTAGCATCATCGCCAAAGCTGGCGCACAGCGCGAGTACAAAAATCGCCGGATCGTTTTTCGGCGCGCGTCCGGCATCCGAGACAGCGACGGTTTCGCGCACAACGCGCAAGCCATCCTCACTGATGCACGACAGGACACTGTTGGCGTTCTCTGCCACAAGCTGACGCTCGGCGGCGTAGTACGTGTTGCCTTCGACACCGAGAATCAAAAAGCGGTGCAAGCGCGTCCAGATGCTAACCTCAAACGAATAACCCCCGGCGGAGTTACGAGCCTGATTTTTGCCGGGGATGGGCTGCGACTGCGGTGTATGCGTCGGCTTGGTGCGGAACTGCTTATAGGCACTCAAGATGGTGTCCCTCCCGGTTATGCGGCGAAATAGTGTGCGGATAATCTGCCGTGCTGGAATGAGTCGATTCGAGCGATAACCCAACATATTCGACCCGCACGATCATTACTGTAACAGAAAGTAACGGTGTGTCAATAGGGCTCAATAGGGTTCAATAAGGATATAAACACCCAATTCGTGGGGTTGACAGGGTTTTAAGCGATCAAGGAGCTTGGCGTGCTACGCCCGAAAAGAATAAAATCTCCCCCATTGATTTGAAACTCAAATTAGGATTTTCTTTATGGCCAATTTCATCCTTGCGCTCGATCAGGGGACGACATCCTCTCGCGCTATCGTGTTTGACCGCGCCGGACAGATCATCGCCAGCGCGCAGCAAGAATTCCCGCAGATTTACCCGCAGCCCGGTTGGGTGGAGCATGATCCTGAAGCGATTTGGAGTTCCCAGCTTGCCGTCGCTCGCCAAGCTGTCGATCAGGTGGGCGCGCGCGAAATCGCCGCGATTGGCATCACCAATCAGCGCGAGACCACCGTCATTTGGGATCGCGCCACCGGACAGCCGATCTTCAACGCGATTGTCTGGCAGTGCCGCCGCACCGCGCCGCTGTGCGAAACACTGCGCGCGGAAGGCTTCGACAAGGTGATCGCCGCCAAAACGGGCTTGGTCACGGACAGCTACTTCAGCGGCACAAAAGTCGCGTGGCTGCTCGATAACGTGCCCCGCGCGCGCGCCCGCGCCGAACGCGGCGAACTCGCTTTCGGCACCATCGACACGTTCTTGATCTGGCGGCTGACAAGTGGGCGCTTGCACATCACCGATGTGAGCAACGCCAGCCGCACGCTGCTCTACAACATCCGCACGGGTGATTGGGACGACGAAATCTTGGCGCGGCTGAACATTCCGCGCGCGATTTTGCCGCGTGTGATGCCAAGCAGTCACGTGTACGGTGACACCGATCCGTCGATTTTCGGGCGCGCGATTCCCATCGCGGGGGATGCGGGTGATCAACAGGCGGCAACCTTCGGGCAGGCGTGCGTCAAACCCGGCATGGCGAAGAACACCTACGGCACAGGCTGTTTTATGCTCATGAACACCGGATCAAGCGCGATTGCGTCCAAAAATCAACTGCTCACCACGATTGCGTGGCAGAACGGCGATCAACCGGTGCAGTACGCGCTTGAAGGCAGCGTGTTTATCGCGGGGGCGGGCGTTCAATGGCTGCGTGATGAGATGAAACTCGTATCCAGCGCCGCCGAAAGCCAAGCTCTTGCGGAAAGTATCTCCGATACGGGCGGGGTGTATGTCGTCCCCGCGTTTGTGGGGTTGGGCGCTCCCTATTGGGATGCTTACGCGCGCGGCACGATCACCGGATTAACGCGCGGCAGCGGGCGGGCGCATATCGTCCGCGCCGTGTTGGAGAGTGTTGCCTATCAAACCCGCGATGTGGTCGCCGCCATGCAAGCCGATTCGGGAATCGCGCTGCAAACCCTCCGCGTCGATGGCGGCATGGTTCGCAACGACTTCTTGATGCAGTTTCAGGCGGATATTCTCGGCTGTCCGGTGGAGCGTCCGTCCGTGACCGAGACAACCGCGCTCGGCGCGGCGTATCTCGCGGGGTTGGCGACAAAATTCTGGGCATCGCAAGACGAGATCGGCGCGCAGTGGGGTGTCGAACGCCGCTTCGAGCCGTCTATGTCCGCCGACCAGCGCGAATCGCTCTACGCGGGCTGGCAGGCGGCGGTCAAACGGGCGCTGTCGTAGCGCGCATACGCTATAATCGTGCGCGGGGGTGCATGCGCTCCGGTGGGCGCTCCGATCTTCAAAATCGGCGGCAGGTCGCGTGACGGGCTGCGGTGGGTTCGACTCCCATGCACTCCCGAACCCCCTGCTTAGAGCATGAGTGAAAGCTCGCTGGCTCGTTGAAACTCCCCCTCGAGCGCGGTTCGCTCGTCATCGTTCAGCACAATGCCATCCACCTGCTCAAGCATCGCCTTTGCCAGCGCGGGATCATCCATGTTCAGGGCAATTTCAGCCCGCAGAATCAACGCCTTTACCCGTTCCGAACTGAGTTCGCCCGATCCCTGTCCGCCTTCACTCATCGCAGTATCAAGCTGTTTCGCCGCAGCCGCGAAATCCCCTTTGGCATTCACCAGCAAATCGGCGGCACGAATCGCACGTCCCAATTTGGTCAAGGCGGCTTCGGGCGCGTCGGTTTGTTCCGGCGGTGAGGTTCGCTGAATGAAACGGATATAGTTTCCACCGGGATCAACCACGTTGAAGCGGAAATCGCCGGATGAATTCTTATTGTTCGGCTTGGTGATTCGGGGAATCCCCGCGATAGGCACACGGGAGAGATTTTGCCGTAAATTCGCGGTGAATGTCGCGTGCAAGGCATTTACATCATCGACCAGTACCAGACACGTACTGTACGAATTTGCCGGATCAACACCCTTCATCGCGAAAAAATGCAGGTCGATTCCGTCACGCTTAACACACCCGTAAATATTGGGGCGCGTTTGCTGGTAGGTGATTTCAAATCCCATCGCCACGTAAAACGCCAGCACTTCGTCAATCGATCCGCACGGCAAGCATGGGATCATCGTTTCATTTGCCATGTATGCGCCCTTTCCGGTTTCAATTCATTCAGCAGACTCCTTTATGCCCTTTGCCCATTTCTACGTGATTTTTCAGGGAGACGTGAGGGCAATTGATTTTGCGCTCACAAACCCTTTTCTAACCTTCCAAAGATGTGTCCACAAAATCCAAAAAACGGTCATATGTGGACACATCTTCTCTCAGTTTTTATAGCATCGCATATAACGATGTGTCACACCTTCTCTCAACCACTTTTGCATGGTTGGCACAAATGTCCCACCCACAGGCGAAACCGATCCCGCAAACGATGCAAAATCGCTCACAATCATTTGTACGGCGTGACCGACCAATCCACCGGGAACTTGTCGAGATTTGGTTTCGGATGCCCGCCTGTCGTATTCCACGGATTGATGTTCGGCTGCGTCCAGTCGATCAAGCGCCCATATGCCCGCCCGATGTCTTCCATCAAGCGCACCTTCTCCGGCTCATGCGAATCCAAGCCGAGCATGTTCGGGTCGGGTCGTCCGGTGGTGTCGATGCCGAGCGCTTTCTCGACGTTTTCGCGGGTGAGTAACGGGTTGTAGCGCCGGAAATCGATGCGCCCGCCGTAGATCGCCCGTGTCGCGTAGGCTTGTGATAAACCCGCTTCGTCGATCTGCTCCCCAATCACATACTGAATCCAGTCGATCAGGTTGAAGCCTGCCGCGCGCCCCTGCGCGATGCGGTTGGGCGTGTAACCCGTCCCCAATGACATGACGATCACGTTGTTGTCGGTGAAGCCTTCCGCCGCGCCGAGATATTCCATCGCTTCGATGGTCGCGCCCAAACATGGGTTGCCGTACTGCCCTACACCGCCGTCGATCAAGTCGCCTGCGACAGGCGGGAAGTAGATCGGCGCTGCGCCGCTTGCCGCCACCGCCCCGCTGATGGGCCAATCGGCGGTGAGCGCCGCGCCGGGACCCTTGCTCACGATGTAGATGGTGCTGCTGGTACGCACATCGACGGTGGTCGCAAAGAAGATCGGCTTGTCGAGATCGCGGATTTTCTTGCCTTCAACGAGCGGCGCAACTGAATCGATGAACGGCTGTAAATCGTAGAGATAGCGCAGCCCGCCGAACACATAGCGCAGCCACAGGAAAATATTGTTGGGCGGGAAGGCTTTCGGCAGCCGATCCCGATAGACCTGCTGCAAGATTTCTTCGGCGGTCATGCCGATAGCGATGCCTGCCGCGATGATCGATCCCGTGCTGGTGCCGCCGACCATATCGAACAGCTTGTGACACGGCTTGCCCGTCATCGCTTCCAGTTCGGCAAGCATGGCGATGGTGATCATGCCGCGCATACCGCCGCCGTCGATGCTCAAAATGATCTTCTTGCCATCGGGGTTAATGTCGATCATGGTAGTCCACCCTTTAACAGATGTGTAGACGACGAATAGCTCTATTATGGATAAATGCCGAAAAGTTCGCTTTTTCGCTGGCGCGCTTTATTCACCTCATGCTCATCTCACGATCACGGGGTAGAATGACGCAAAGCAAGTTTTTCGTCCAACGTTCCATGAGTGAAGATTTGACATGGATTCAGACGCAAAGAAAATGCTGCGAAGGCTCATCACGGCGGTGGCGGGGATCAGCATCGTCGTGGTGTTGGGCGCGGCGGTGCTGGGGACTGGCAGCGACGCGGGTACTGTCCTCAGTATCTTTAGCACCCGCTTCTTGGGGATATTCATCGAAGCCGTGCCGTTTTTGCTGCTTGGCACGCTCGTCAGCGGGTTGATCGATTCGTTCATCAGCGCCGATGACATCGCGCGCTGGGTGCCCCGCAACCCGATTCTTGCGACGTTTGTCGGCACGTTTATGGGCTTCACGTTCCCGGTATGCGAATGTGGGGTCGTGCCTGTGGTGCGGCGATTGTTCACCAAAGGCTTGCCGATGAGCGTCGGCGTGACGTTTTTACTCGCCGCCCCCGTGATCAACCCGATTGTGCTAGTGGGGACATATGTCGCGTTCGGCGTGGGTCCCGTGCTGATCGGGCGCTTTGTCCTCACGGCAGTCGTTGCCATGATCGTCGGGTTGGTGTTCGCGTTCGCGGGTCGCCCACAGGAAGTCTTGCAAGCGGGATCGCTCATGCCTGTGATGGGCGGCGATGGCACACGCGCCTACGATCCCCACGAAGTAATACCCCTGTACGCCAAGACCAAACGCAAGCCGCTGCTGATCGGGCTGCGCGATGCGCTCAAGATGGCGGGCGATGAGTTTTTCGAGATGGGGCGCTATTTGATCATCGGCACGCTGCTGGCGGCGACAATGCAAACGCTCGTCAGCCAAGAAGTGCTGCTGGCGCTGGGACGCGGTCCCGTCGTATCGGTGATCACCATGCAGCTTCTCGCCTTCGTGTTGAGCGTGTGTTCAACCGTCGATGCGTTCCTTGCACTGGCATTCGCGGGGACATTCACCACCGGCTCGATTCTGGCGTTTTTGGTCTTTGGTCCCATGGTCGATATTAAAAGCACGCTCATGTTCTTGGGTGTGTTTAAGCGCCGCATCGTGATCTACTTGATCGCGCTGCCGTTTTTGCTTACGCTGCTGTTCGGCATTTGGTTGAATTTGAACGTGACGTTTTAAAACACATGATGTCCTGTAGGGCCGGCATATATGCCGCCCGCCATTACGGGCGCGATATATCACGCCCCTCCAGATACCCGACAATTGTTCAATGAGAGATTGCAAGGGCAACCCATGCAAGCGACCCATTCGCATCATCATGACCCTGATCATGCAAAGCATGATTTACACAACCATACCCGTGACCGCGTGATGCTGTGGCTGAAAGCCGCGCTTTTGCTCGGCATGGGCGCGTATTTCGTCTACATCATCGTCACGGGGAACCTGACCAACTACATCAATGTACGCTTCACATGGCTGTCGTATGTCGCGGCAGCGATCTTCCTGCTGCTTGGCGTGTGCTCGGTGTTTGTGGCGATGCGCGCCACTGATGACGATTTTCATCATGACCACGATGGTCACGACCACAGTCATTCGGGGCTGTCGTGGGGCGTGCTGGCGATTGTCTCTGTGCCGCTGATTCTCGGCACGCTGATTCCGTCGCGTCCGTTGGGGGCGACGGCGATCAGCGGCAATTTGAGCACCAGCGCGGCGCTTGGCAGTTTAAGTACGTTCACAGTCAATCCGCTGGATCGCAACGTTTTGGACTGGCTGCGCTACTTTGGCACGCTGGAAGATTATGCTGACGCGAACGACGAACGCGCTGACGTGATCGGCTTTGTGTACCGTGAACCATCTTTCCCCGAAAACCAGTTCATGTTGGCGCGCTTCACATTAAGCTGCTGCGTGGCGGATGCGTCCGCGCTTGGGCTGCCTGTGTACTGGGAAAACGCGCCCGATTTAGAACAGGATCAATGGGTGCGTGTGCAGGGGAGCTTCCGCGTTGGGGAGTTTCGCGGCGACACACTGCCGATTTTGCACGCGCAGGATATCGCGTTGATTGAGCAGCCGGAACACCCGTATTTGTACCCGTAAAAGGTAGGCGCATTGACCGAAACAACCCAAACAAACAACCGCCCCTTGATCACGGCGTTTGACCGCACGGTGTTGATCATCATCGGCGTAATTGTCGCGGCGATTGTCCTCACGATTGCACTAGGGGATCGCGTGGGCGTGACGTTGGAGCGCGTCAGTCCGGTGGGATCAGCGCGCAGCACCAGCCCGATCACCATCCAGTTCAGCGAGAGCATGAATCGCCCGACTGTGAGCGAGCGCTTGCAGTTCGATCCGCCGTTAGAAGGCACGGTGACATGGAGCGCGAATACGCTCATCTACACACCCGCTGAACCCATGTCTCCCGGCGCGTCTTACACCGTCACGCTGATGCGCGGCGCGCAGAGCGAAGGTGGGCGCGAAGTCTTGAGCGATACACAGTTCACGTTTGAGGTGCGCCGCCCGCGTGTCGCGTATCTGTATCCTGCCGACGATGTGCCACAAAACCTGTGGGTGGTCGATCCGGCGAATCTCGACAGCGCGGCACAGGTGACATTTAGCGCGACGGGCATCTACGATTATGCCGTCAGCCCGGATGGATCGCAGATTGCGTTTAGCGAACGCAACACCAACGGCACCAATGACATTAAGCTGCTCGACTTGGATACGGGTGCATTGACGCAGATTACCAACTGTCAAGACAGTTCGTGTACGACTCCGGTATGGCGACCCGATGGCAGATTGATCGCCTATGAGCGAGTTGATTTCAACAGCGACTTGGGCGGCGTGGGACGCAGCCCGACGCGCATCTGGTTAGCCGACCCCTTCACCAGTCCGCCGAGTTCGCGCCCGCTGTTCACACAGACGCAAATTCTCGGCTACAACGCCCAATGGAGCGCGGACGGGCGGCGCATCGCCGTGTTCGACAGCGCCAGCGTATCGATTCTCGTCTACGACTTCACCACTGAAGAAATTCTCGCCATCCCCAGCCGCGCGGGGACTTCCGGCGCGCTTTCGCCAGATGGCACCAAGCTGGTGTTCCCCGAAGTCCCGCCGATCACCGAAGGGCAGTCGATCCGGCAGTATCTTCGCATCGCGGATCTAGAGGCGAACACTGTCGAGTTCATCAGCACGCCGGAAGACCCGCTTGAGGACGATCAAGCGCGCTGGAATCCTGACGGCACTCTCTTGGCGATCACACGGCGCTACAGCGATGAACGCGGCACACGCGGGCATCTGCTGTATGTGCTGGATCCGTTCAACCCGACGGACGCACGTCCCGTGATAAACGATCCCAATTATGCTGATGGCGCGTTCTACTGGAGTCCAACGGGCGATCAACTGCTGGTGCAGCGGCTGCGGATGTTCGATGAGCAGGGCAACCCGGATAATCTGGCGCGCCCGGAAATTTGGGTGACGAACCTAGACGGAAGCGCGGCGCAGATGGTCGCGCACAACGCCTATCTGCCGCGCTGGGTGCCGTAATTCAGGAGAACGCTTATGTCCCGCTTGATGATCCGCTGTGCCGCCCTCTTAATTCTGCTGATTGGGTTCAGCGTGGCGGCGGCACGCGGATTAGCGGGCGGGAATATCCCACCGCGTACATGGCTGGCGTGGTGGCACAATCCTGACCTTCGGCGCGTGGCGGATTTGATGGTGTGGGATGGTGAACGTATCCGCAGAATCGCGGAAGTGCGCTTTTCAACTGCCACATTTTTTGAAGGCGTGGACGCGGGCTTAAGCCCGCCGAAATGGTCGAATGATGGTCGGCTGGCGTGGTCAAACGGCTTCTCGATCAACGTGTGGGATGGGACAACGCTGCTTACGTTTGGCAGCCGCGACGATGATTTGTCGCCCGTGTGGTCGCATGATGGACGGCTGGCATGGGCGGCAATCGGACGTGAGCGCCGAATCATGCTGTGGAACGGCGGCGATGATGAGCCTACTGTGCTGGCCTCGCACCGTTTGAGCATCGGCGGTTTGTCATGGTCATACGATGGGCGCTTGGCATGGGCAGCGGACGGCGACATTTTCGTGTGGGACGGAAACACAATGGTTACAGTGAGCCAGCCTGAAATGCTCGGTGAAGAATTTTCGCGCTTGGTCTGGTCGCGCGATGGGCGGCTGGCGTGGGACGCTTACGAATCGCCCGACGCGACCACACGCGATATTTTCGTGTGGGATGGCGTGACGGTCACGAAGATTTCGCAGAGTGAAGCAAGCGATACTGTCCCCGCGTGGGCAAGCGATGGGCGCTTGGCATGGGAAGTGGGCGAAAGCCGTCAGCACACTATCGTCATATGGAATCATGGTGTAGTCAGTGCCTTGAGCAGCCAATCATCGTTGACAAACCTTAGTCCGATGTGGTCGCACGATGATCGGCTGGCATGGATGAACACGGACTCTGTCCATTCAAGCATTCTGGTGTGGAACGGCGGCGATACCATGCAGGTGAGCAGCGGACTGCCGCGCAGCTATCAGCCAAATTGGTCAGCAGATGGCTGGCTGGCATGGGTATCGCCGGACGCGGCTCGTTCGAGGATGGGCGTGTATATCTGGGATGGCAGTCGTCGCGTGCGGCTTGGGGATGGCACATCCGATCCGGTTTGGTCGCCGCCTTTATACTAGAATCACAAAAGTCAATCGAGTTCACCGAGTTGTATTGGTATGCAGCACAAAACACCCGAAACACACCCGCGGCGCGGATTTTCGCCCACGCTGTTGATCTTTCTTGTCTTTCCCCTGTTGGGCATCTTCGCGGCGGCGGGACTGCTCATCAACGACGCGCAGCAGCGCCAGCCGCAGTATGTCCCGTCACCGCCGACACCCGAACCCGTCGAACTCCCCACGCTCGTCGATGTGGTTGATGCACCCGTGATCGACTTTGAACTGCCGATGCTGATCGACGGCGCGGCGGGCGACTCGGTGCGTTTGACCGATTACACGGGGCGCGTCGTGTTTCTCAATTTTTGGGCGACATGGTGCGAACCGTGCAAGCGTGAACTTCCGGCGTTCGAGCAGTTCACGCGCGATCATGCGGATGATCCGACCAGCCCAGTGATTTTGGCAGTCAACTACGGCGAAACGCCCGACTTGATCAACACGTTTTTGGAGCAGGAAGGCATCAGCGGGTTAAATGTGCTGCTCGATACCGATCAGCGTGTAGGGGACAGCTACGGCATCTTCAATTTGCCGGTGACGTTCGTGATCGACGAGCGCGGGATTGTACGCTATCCCAAATACGGCGAAATGACGCTTGCCGACATTCAAGCCTATCTCGACGCGCTGCAAGCGGGATGAGGGCGATTTAGTCCGCGCTCACTCCTTCGATCAACACGCGATCTCCCGCGCCATCGACGCGGGGAATGCGCGTCAAATCGGGCAGGGTGTAATGCCCCACGCCAAGCAGATAATCTCCCGCTGGCACCTCGAAGAAATCGGCCATGACGATTACCAGATCGCGCCGCCGCCATGTATGCACCGACAGCGCCACGTCTGATCCCATGAACGGCTGTCCGTCGATGTTGTCGTCTACGCGGTAGAGGTGATTGAACTGCTGGATCGTTGTACGCGGGAGCGTATCGGTCACCCGCCACAGCGTTGACACACGGAAGCGATCCCCGACGCGGCGCGCGCGCCAGCCTTCGAGCGTCGTCCCATCGGCAAACGCCACCGCGTAATCGAGCATGGTGAAGCCACGCGGATCGCTCACTCCATCAAAGCGAGTGGCAACGAACGGTTCTGCCCCTTGGCGGCGTGGAAATTCGGTCACATCTTGCGCCAACCCCGCCGCGACCAGTTCTTCCCACGCTTGGAAGGGCGCGAGTGTCGCCATGATCGTCGCCGGGTACGGCGGCAGCACCAGCAGATTATCGCCGTTCAAAATGCGATGCGGACGTTCCCACCACAGCGTTTCAAACACCGCGACTTCGCCGTTGATCAGCGGATCATCGCCATGTGTGAAAAATAACACGGGCAGTTCGGGTGAAATCCCCGCCGCTGCATCGCGCGATTCATTCAAGATGGTGCTTAACGCGCTGTTGACCGGGCGCGTGGTCGATGCCGTGTTCAGCGTCACCGCCGCGTGGCTGATCCAGAGCGCCGCCAGCACGCCCATCACCGCCGCCGCGCCTATGCGCCATAGCCGCTGGTTGATCAAGCGGGCGCTTAATCCGGCGATCAATGCCAGCGCGGGCAGCGTCACCAGTTGATAGTGTGGGAGTACAGGCGTGGTGTGGCGCAAGAAGAACAGCAGCGATGACGCGATCACGACGAGCGCAAGTTCGGCAAGCAGCACATCGGCGCTCAAACGTGAGGTGATGCGCGCGCGCCGCAAAATCCCGTTGATCAAGCGGCGAACGGCGGGCGCAAGCATCCGCGCCATGCTGATCAATCCCGCGATCAGCACAATCCCCGCGAGAACGGCGGTGATCACCGTGCGGCTGATGCTATCACCATCCCCGCCGCCGAGATATGCCCATCCCCACCCCAAGCCCATGCGGATCACGTTGAGCGCGGCACTCAAGTCGATTTCGCTTGTTCCGCGCGCAACTGTCGCCGCGCGTTCAACCGCATCCGGCGCGACAAACGCGAGATAGTACAGGTAGGGCAGCGCCGCCGCGCCCGCCGCCGCCGCGCCTATCAACACCGGAATGAGCGCGCCTGTCGCGCGCCGATACCAGCCGAAGCGCAGCACCGCGTAGACCGTCGCCACGCTCAACGCGATGCCCGCGAAGTGAATTTGCACGGCGATGCCGCCGATGAACACCGTCAGCGCGATCCACAACATGCGGCGGCGCGGATCGGTCAGTGTGGCGGCTTGATACGCACACGCGATCCACGCCAGTGACAGCGGCGCGAGTAGATTCGGCTGCCAGATGCTTCGCCCGTAAAACACAGCATAGGGATTGACCGCGAAGAACAGCCCCGCGATCAGCGCCGCCCACATGCCCCATTTGCGCGCTAATGCCCACACGCCAACGGCAGTCAGCACATTGATCGCCGCGACGAACCACGTCGCCACCAGCGGATCCGCCGAAAAGCGATACGGCAGTGTGAACACCCACACACTCGCGGGGAAAAACGGCACACCCACCGATGATCCCTGCCCTGCCAGCGCGAACACGCCGCCGCGCGCCATACTCAGCGCGTCATAGCTGATGCGCGCTTCGTCCCACGCATATGACGACACGCCCACCCAGCCAAAGCGCAGCGCGGCGGCGATTACGGCGACGAGCGCGAGAGACAAGAGCGATAAACGGGATGCGTTCACGTTCAAGAGTTCACCTATTCTTCACCACACGGCGGCAGTGCATCGAGATCGATCACCCACAAGCCGCCTTGCGCGCCCGTCGCCGCCAGCGCGATTTTGCGCTCGTTCGGCGACATCCACCACTGCGCGCGTTCGTCTGTCGCAAGGCTAAACGGCAGCGGGGCGAGATCGTGCAGTTCGCCGTCCATCCGGTTGAAACACTGCAAATGCGGCACGCCTTCGACATCGAGCGCGACATATACCCGTGCGATCAAGTTATCTTCGACATTGGCCACCATCAGCGGGGACGGATAGTTGTTGCCCGGCGGAGTCGCCTCAAACAACAGCTCGAAAAAGTTGTTCGTCACCACATACAGAAAATAACCCGTTACCTCGTCAAATGTGCCGCCGACGATCACGCGCCGCGCATCGCGCGAGACACCGGGAACGATTTGCGACGGGGGATTATCGGTTAAGAATGGGCTGATGTAACGGCTGTTGGCATCGGCGGTGAAGTAGTAGACCGGATCGCCGTATGCGCCGTAGTAGTAGGCGAGAAAGCGTTCGTCAGGCTGCCAGTAGATTCCTTGCAAACTGCGATTGGCAAGCAGGTTATACAGCAGATAGCGCGTTTGCCCTTCAAAGCCCGCCGTGAACAGCGTGTTGATCTCGTCTTGGTACACCAAGCGATCCCCATCCGGTGCAAACGTGAGCGCGGAACGGTTGAAGATTTCCGCGTCTTCAAGCCGCAGGGTTTGGGCAAGTTCCGGCGTGACCAGTTCCGCGTAGGGATGTTCGCTTTCGACAGGCGCGTCATCGCCGATTTCATACTCGAACCAGTCCCATGTGCTGAACAAATCGCGCCCACAGCCTACGCCATAGCGTAAATGTTCGTCGTCGATCCACTCGACGGCGACGGCTTCTTGATCGACTGCGACAGGCGTAATGCCATCAGGGAGTTGAATCACGGGTTGGGCTTCGGTGGGATCGGCAGTCGGGGTCACTTGTACGCGGTCAATGCGTCCCTGCCCAAAGACTTCCAGCGGAATTTCAAAGTGAATGGCGTGACCGGGCTGCAAAGCAAAGTCGAACAGCAAGCCTGCGCCGCACGCATTGACCACAACGCCGAATCCCTCCGCGATCAGCGTATCGCCGGTGTTGTATGCGGCGGCGCTTAAGCTGATGTTGGTATACGCTGTCGCGCTGTTATTAATCAGCGATCCGCGGACAACCTGCACGGGCTGACCGAACACGCCCATGCTTTCTACTACTTCTACCGCATTCACGGACAGATCGCCATCGTCTTGTGCAAACACGGGCAGCGCAATCATAAGTGCCGCGCACAACCCGACCAGCATCCACTGTTTGAGCATGTCATTCATCCGTTACGCCACATTTCAACAAACGCGCGTGATCGTAGCGCAGCGCGGCAAGTTCGCACAGGCTGAATGGGTGAGTGCATGCACAAAAAACACCCCGCGCGCCCATCAATAGGCGAACACGGGGTGAGTATTGACACATGGACTACAGGCTTGAGCCGCTCACTGGGACAGCACGCAGGGTACTGGTCTGTCGTGCTGCGGTGGTCTGCGGCGTGATTCGATGCGGCGGCAGCGGACGCGCCACGCCATTTGTGCCGTGTGCCCAATGCTGACGCTGCGGGATCAGGCGCGTGCGTTTAGGCGCTTTGACCGCTTGAGGTACACCGCGAAACGCTGGGATGTCAGTGTCGGTGGGCGATTGATGCAGCGTCCACGTTGGCAGCGCGCCAATCGCCGGGTTGTAGTCCGGATTTTCCCACACGATTCCCACCGCGTAATGGAGCGAACGCGGATCATAAGCGTAGTTCGGAATGACGTTGAGCGCGCGAAAGCCCTTTTTAAGCTGTTTGCTCAGGTTGTTATCGAAGCGGATGCCAGCAACCACGTCGCGCACATATTGTTCTGGCGATACCTCATGCGCGACCTTGCCATAGTCCATGATCATACTGCCCGCGATCAAACCTTTGAGGTTGAGCCGTCGCAGTATGTCAAAGCGGGCATCCATGAGCAGGGTGCCAATTCCCCTCCCTTGATACGACGGATGTACGCTGGAATCGACCCCGTACAACCATTCGCCATCAGGTTCATGGGTGGTCAGTCAACCGTCTCCGGTGGAATGCGCCCAATCATCCGTCATCGGGTGGGACGGATCATAGTGGTAGCGCATGGATTGGGTTTTGCCGACGACAGCGCCCGTAAGGGTGTCTATCGCCACAAATTGTCCTTCGGGGAAAATTTCCAAGCTCTTGAGGAACTGCTGCGCGATCATCTCGGATGTATACGGATCATCCGCAGCTGCTTCACCGAACGCATATGCCGCGCTGTCTAACGCGGCGATACCCTCAAAGTGTTCGGGGCGACCAGACACAATGATGATTGAGCCATCGCGTGTCTGTCTAACAGGGGTGTGTAAAGCATACTCGTCCATGAGTTGTCTCTTTCGATTGACCGATCAATACGGGGCAGGCATCGGAATGGATGCTATCCATTCCGATGCGAGGAAGGCCCCCTTCTGCTTCAACTGAACCGCCCTTACGCGGATTCAGAATGCATACGAACATTGTGTATCGGCGGCGATTAATCCGCCTTATTCAAAATTTCACTTGCGGCGCGTTTACCGCTGGCATATGCCCCGTGAACCGTCGCCGCCCACGGATTTTTCGCCGTGTGTTCACCCGCCCAAAACAGCTTGCTGTTCACAGGCTCGGCGATCTGCGCGCGCAAGTTCATGCCGCCGACAGGTACGACGCTGTATCCACCAAGCGAAAATTCTTCGGCTGCCCAGTTCATGAAATGACTAGCGATAGGCTGCAAATCCGGCAGTCCAAGTTCGCGCCGCAGCACGTCTAAGCCCGCTTGCAGCGCCGCTTCGTCGCCAAGCGCGATCAATTCGCGCGCCCAATCGCCTGTCGCAAACGCGGTGATCGCTTCGCCGTTGACTTCGCGGGTGAACGTCGGTGACCACCACATCGGCGGGTTGTGCGGGCTGTAAAACGCGCCAATCCCGCTGGGCAGCACCCGCTGATCGAACACATAGAGCAGTTTGATCGCCACGCCCATGATCAGGCGGTCGATGGCATCCTGTTTTTCAGCGGGGAGTGCGGGCGAGAAAATCACCTTGCCCGATTGCAGCACGCCCAACGGCAGCGCGATCACCACGCGATCAGCGCGGTACACCAGATCGCCTACTGCATTAGACGCTTCGACGCGCACATCACTTCCCGACCAGTCGATGCGCTTGACGACGGTGTTCAGGTGAATTTCCAGCCCCGCCGCCACATGCTCGATCAGCGTGTCGTAGCCCGCGAGAATGCGAAAATCGCCTTCTCCGGCGGTCGTGTCCGTCATATCCTGAATCGACGCGGCGGCGCTGATGCGCTCCAGCGCTTCGCAAGCGGCATTCGCCCAACTGCGGCGCGTGTACTGGATTTGATCGTCGCTGAAGCCCAAGCCGCGCAGATAATCCGTCAGCGGTTCGTCGCCGTCTTTCGGCGGCACAAAATTGAGCGCCCATGAGCGCGTGAGGTCGAAATCGGGGTGCAGTTGACGCGCTTCGCGCATCGTCTTGAGCGATCCATCCGCCAAGCGCACCAGCGAGTCGTCTTGTTTCTTCCAATGGAGTAACGGTAAGCCCAGTTCTTGGGCGAGCAGTCAAGTCGGAGCGTTATTCCCGTGAATGAATTCCGCGCCGAACTCGACGGGGGTGTTCGGGGTTGTGAAGAAATCGCGGCGGGTATACACACGCCCACCAATTCGTTCGCGCGCTTCCAGCACGGTGACGGATTCGCCTGCTGCGTGGAGATCACACGCTGCGGATAAGCCTGCCATGCCTGCGCCGATGACGAGGGTACTCATAAATCACCTGAATGTGATGGGTAATGCTGTTATTTTCATCAGTATACGCCCGCCTGTATGAGAGTCAACGGGGGTGGGTGTGTAAAACCTGCAAAAATGGGGGTGATGAAGGCGTAGGGGAAGCGGCGCGAAGGCGGCGGATAAACAGCGCAAAGTCTTAACATTTTATGCTTGACAAACAAATGGGGGGGGTGTTAGCATGGTGTGAATTAAATTAAGATGCCCCATATTGAAGGCGACGATAGATGACTTCACGGAAAATTGCCGCGTTTGTGCTGTGCGCTTGTTTGCTCATGATCGGCGGCGTGTTCGCGCAAGAACCCGAACCCACGCCGACAGATACTCCCACGCTTGTCCCAACTGATACAGCGACGAATACGGATACACCGAGTCCGATCCCGACGGATACGGCGACTCACACCGCGACGGAGACAAGTACGGATACACTTGCCCCGACGGATACGGCAACCAGCACCGCGACGGCAACTGCGCCGGAAACAACGCCTGAAGTCACCGATCCGCCGCTGGTTGAAGGACCCACCAGCACATCGACACCGACGCGAACCCCTGTTGACACGAGCGGGCTGCCAACATGGTGTTACTACTGGAATTTTGCCGCACCCAATGCGAACAACGGGGGTTTCAGCCTGCCAGCCTCTGTTGGGGCGGGTGAATTTGTTGACGGGCAAGGGTGGGTTGGCGCAGTTAATATCGCGCTTCCCGTCAAACCGACCATCAACCGCACACTTTTGCAAATCCAGCGCATCTTTGATGACGCGACCATTTTAACCAATGTCGATTTCGCATACGTTCGAGAAGAGGGATTTGTTGAAGAAGATCTGTCCTCACCGATTGAAACGCTCGGCATTTTCATCAACTTTGTTTACCCCAATACGTTTGCTGGCGCAGCGGTTCAACATTTTTCCAACGATTCTAACACGATTACTGCAGGTACCTTCTCATGGGAAGGCATCCTTGGAGGTGTCACCAGTGTCATCTTGGAAAGCCAAGCGTCGTGGGCGGAGTCACCGACTCCGGCAACGGGCAGCACGCGGATTACCGCCGCAACCTTTCGCGGGTATGGGGCGAACCCGGTTGCTCTGATGGATAATTGCGATACCCCTACTTGTACAATCATTGCTAATCGAGGCCCGATCAATGTGCGTATATCCCCCAATGTCAATTCCGAGATGATTGGGCAGGTAGAATACACACAACCGGTGTCGGCAATCGGTATCACCGATAATGGACAGTGGTTTCGTATTCGATACACAGTAGAGAGTGCTATCATAGAAGGCTTTGTTATCCGGAGCAACGAAAACGGCGATCTCTTCGACGAATCCGCCTGCTTAGGGATTCAGCTTCCTAACTACCCTGATGATTATGCGCCCACTCTAACACCAACGCCTACGCCTACTCTAACAAATACCCCTGCTCCGACACTGGAGCCTCAACCGTGTACAGTTTTGCGCGTTTCCTTCGACTTTCCAGCGCGCTTTAGAGTCCCTGAACCCCCAATGAACCCATATGGTTGGGTACCCGTGCCGGACGAATACACCAATAACGTCGCTTTTGGGATTGAGAACCGAAGTCGCGTGAATCCGCCTCCGCTTGGTACAGAACCGTATACACTCCTAGCGCAGGAATATGTTCACCCGGATGGCTATACAGGGAACTATTTTGGGGTTGTATCAATCGTCGTTTTACAAAACTTAGGGGTTCATCCAGATGCGCCACCCGACCCACGTGGACAGTACGGTCTGGATCAGCGTTATGTCTGGTTGCAGGTGCGTTTATCGCTGTCAGATGGGCGTGTAATGGAAGGCGCGGTCGCACTGGAAGGACCCTCAATACCGCGCATTTTCGATTTATCGGGTGATTGCGGCACAATTCTTCCCACGGCGACCCCTGTGCCGACACCTACACCGAACTACGGGTATATTTCCTGCTTGTATTTCGGCGTTCAGTTGCCGGCTACAACGGCTGGCACGAACGTCCGCGATGCTGCGAACACTGCCCGTTTATTCTCAATTCCGGCAGGCACAAATGTCTTTATTCTGGGTCGAGAGACTGATCCCGCAATTCAGTCGCGCATCAATAACAATCAAATCGCCGCACCTCCGTCGGGCGTGATCGACAGCATTGATCAGGCGGTGCGCGAATTGGTGCGCTTGGAAGGTTGGGTGTTGATCTATTGGGATGACAGCATCAACCCTATCAACCCTGATGCGGCACGGACAACCAATGAGTGGTGGATCATCGGCAGCGTGGTCGAAATCACCTTCGCCGGGACTCAATGCCCATCTGAAATCGAACCGACGGGTACACCGCCACCGCCAACGCCTCCACCCAGTGATTTTACGCCCGTGATCGCGAATGTCGGGCATATGTACGGTGCCACTGCGCCCGACCCCAACAACCCCGCAGCAGTGATGGGATCGCGCGGGTTCCACTACGCTAATTCTCCTGATCCATCGACTGCGCCGCTGGCAACTGATCGGGCGATAACATTAGACACAGTTCCCTTAAGTGTTGAAGGTTGTGTGGATGATGACAACTGTCGCGGCAACCATGACCCGGCTGAACTCATTCCACTTTTCGCGCCAGTATCCGGGTGTTTCTTAACAGCGCGTGGATCGCCATTTGCGGGGCTACAGCGCGATGTTGTGGTATTGAAAGCTGCCAGCAGTCCCTCAATATGTTCGAGTAGCTATCCCGATCCCATCATCCAAATTTCATTCACGCACATCATGCCGCAAAGTGATCCGCAAGCAGCAGGGCTTCCACTGGGTAATGGGTCGTTTGTCGCTAAAGGGACATTGATTGGTTATTTGTGTCCGCCAAACAGTGTAGGCGAATGTAATCTTAGTGCCCCAACCCACATGGCATTGACGATGGTATCTGAGCGATTTAGCAGTCGTCCTCCAAAAACGAACGCTACAACTGCCGATTTACAAGCTATGTTCTTGAATCTACACAACTGCTTTGCGCTGCCGCTTACGGATGGCGTACCGGTGACTGTCAATCCAGCCCCTAACCTGTGCCTTCAGTATGGATACTAAGAGAATGATGACCATGAAGACCTTCTCACTAAACTTGGGGGTATCGATCCTGCTGCTGGCTGTGGGACTCCTATCGACGACTGCTCAAGGCATTTCATCCTTTGGTTTCGGATATGCTACCCGTACACCAGAGGGAAATTGGACGCTCACCGTGATCAACCCTGATGGCAGCGACGATACCATCCCCCTACCCATTCCACTTGGTAATAGGCTCATCGATGTCACCGCCAGCCCGGATGGTCAATGGCTCATGCTGCTTTCAAGCGCGGACGACGTTCAATCCACGATTCAGATTATGAATGTCCATACGGGCGAAATCCGGTTGCTCAATCAAGGGAACGTATCGCACTATGCAGGCGGAGTCTTTCGGCGGGATCTCATCCCGCAGTGGTCGCCAAACAGCCAATACCTTGCCTACAACATGATTTTTCCTGACGGACGAGCGCATAACGCCCACGTTTATAATGTGACGACAGGTACAAGCGTCATCGCTTTCTACGGGACTACACTTTTTTACCCCTATGACCTCGCGTGGTCGCCCGACAGTACACAGCTTGCGGTTGTCACTGCCCGCTGCCGCGAGGAAGCTGGTGGAATCATCTGTGGTTCTTCCATCGAACGGTTCAGCATTCCCAGTTTGCAGCATCTCGGTGGGGTCTACGCCGGCAGCGAACGGGGGGAAGTCTGTAACCTCACTTGGTCACCCGATGGGAATTACATCGCCTATATTTTCTCGTGTGACATCAACATTTCAAACTTTTATTATGAGATTTTTCTCCTCAACCTACAGCAGTCGTCTGTTCAACAGGTGACCGCGCTCACGAATCCTGCTCCTTTGCTGGACACCCTGCCACTAAACTACAACAACTACTATACTATCGAATGGAGTGCCGACAATCATCTACTGGCGGGGATCACCTATGGGCAAGGCGGGGCAGCGGTCGACCCCGCGACGTTCTCTGCTCAGACGTTCGTCTATCCTGTCCCAGCGATAAACGCATTACCGCTGCTCACAGAGTTTACGGGTGACTGGGGGCGCAATCCAGTGACGGGAACACTCGCCTATCGTGCGGAGGCTATTCAGTTAGACGCTTCTAATTTACGGGTTGTAGCGAGCCGCCAGACGAAAATCGGGACATACCAGAATAATAGTGTAACCGAAATCGCCTCAGGTACTCCGGGCTGCGATTATCGCTGGTCGCCAGATGGCGCGCTCCTCATGTATCGGGATGTTAGCCAAGAAGGGACGCTGCTCGGTGTCATTTGCTCCCTGTCGGATGTGTTGGTACTGTTTCGAAGTTCAACGGGGGCATTTACGCAATATGAAATAGCGGATGAAGCGTTATCGGCAGGGTGGATTGCTCTTCCTGAGCCACCGCCACCAACCTACACGGCGACTGCAACAAATACCACGATTCCCACCGAAACCGCTACCCCCACACCCGTCCTCAATACGGTCATGATTTCACCCACTGCACCTAATCCACTCATCCTCAGCGAAGAAACGCGCGCGTGGTACAACTACAACATCTCCTTGAGCGCCACGCTCACAGGCAGCGAGTGCGTCACGGTGGAGTTGGATTACTACCCGCCCACACCCACCAATTACGCGCATGTGCAAACCAAACCCAATACCATGAGTACGTGGTCAACCGCGCTCACGCTGGTGTTCGATGCCAATCACACGACGTATAACGTTCGCATCCGCGCGCGGGATGACAGCACGAATCACACGGGGGCAGTCGGGCGGTTGAGCCATCGCATCATCGAGAATTCGGCTTCAGGCTGCACCAGCGCGGCGGGCTTCCCCGTCAACACGGTCGATTCAGGCGGCACACGGCTCACCGGATCGCCGTTCAACGGCGGGAATGACGCATCGGCAGCGCCGGACTCGCGGAATGTGCTGGTGTTCACGGTGACGGACAACGATTAGATCGAGTGAGGGCGTGGAGCGATCCGCGCCCTTTTTGATTTCGCGTAGGGGAAACGGCGTGAAGGCGGCGCAAAAGCTTAACATTTTATGCTTGACAAAAAAAACAACGAGAGTGTTAGCATGGTGTGAATTAAATTAAGATGCCCTTGCTGAAGGCGACGATAGATGACTTCACGGAAAATTACCATGTTTGTGCTGTGCGCTTGCTTGCTGATGATGGGCGGGGTGTTCGCGCAAGAACCCGAACCCACGCCAACGGCTACGCCCACGATTGTCCCGACAGATACCCCGACGAATACGGACACACCCAGTCCGATCCCGACGGATACAGCAACAGATACCGCGACGGCAACGAGTACGAATACTCTACTCCCAACCGATACGCCAACCAACACTGCCACAGCAACTGCACCGGAAACAACGCCTGAAGTCACCGATCCGCCGTTGGTTGAAGGACCAACGAGTACCCCAACCTCAACACAAACGCCGATTGATACAACAGGACTGCCAACATGGTGTTACTACTGGAATTTCGCCGCCCCCAATGCGGGTGATGGGAGTTTCACTCTGCCACCTTTTGTTGGCGCGGGGGAGCATGTCGCTGGACAAGGCTGGGTGGGGGCAGTCAATATCGCATTCGCCATCAAGCCGACGATCAACCGTACTATCGTGCAGATTGAGCGAAGGTTCGACGAAGCAACTATCTTGACCAATGTCGATTTTGCCTATGAACGTTCGCAGGGTTATGTCGAACCGGGGCTGTCCACGCCCATTGAGACGCTCGGCATTTTCATCAACTTTGTGTATCCCAATACCTTCGCTGACGCAGAAGTTCAGTATTTTTCCGCCGATTCCAATACCATCACGGAAGGCACCTTCTCGTGGCAAGGCACGCTTGCGGATGTCACCAGTGTCATCTTGGAGAGTCAAGCGTCGTGGGCAGAGTCACCGACTCCGGCAACGGGCAGCACTTGGATCACTGCCGCTACCCTGCGCGGGTATGGGGCGAACCCGGTTGGCGCGGACAATTGCGACTTGACTCCCACACCCACGTCCACAGGCGGATTCTGCCCTACCGGATTCCTACAAGGAACTCAAACTGTAGGTGTCGAAAGCTGCCTTCCAGAACCTGCACTTTACTGCATGTCTCGAATCCTGACTGGAGTTAATTTACGCTCATCACCCGACTTTCCTCAAGATACCGAGCCTAACAACATATTACAATTCTTATCTGGCGGATCGGCTCGCTTAATGGGTCGATTTATTGAATCTTCCGATGTTTGGCTAAGAGTAGACGGCTATGCTGACGGATCTCAGTTAAATACAAGTGTACAAGGGTGGATTCATCTAAGTGCATTTGGCGGT
>Ga0073934_10000347_pt1 | contig 135505 bp, 138 predicted proteins | sample LarsenN4metaG_FD_76834 | JGI IMG/M metagenome (GOLD analysis project Ga0073934, IMG submission 76834) | Hot spring sediment bacterial and archeal communities from British Columbia, Canada, to study Microbial Dark Matter (Phase II) - Larsen... ... | reverse complement strand
TCGGCTCCAGAACTGACAACGTTGATCTCCTGATTCCCATCCATCTTCCGTTCTCCTTGAAAAAAGATGGGTGGGGAAAATTCGTTTCCCATTCTGGGGATTTTAGGGTTCCCACTGACACCAAGAGGCCGGCGCTCCGAATTGAAAGTGCGGTCGCGCCAGCCCCAACTCAGATCTGGAACTACGACCACGAGATCAAAGCGTGGGTCGAGCGTAGATAAACGACCGTGGAGGCGATCTTCCTCTTTGCCGTTGTCGGAATTGGCGGTCTGTTCATATGGAAGCGGATCGCAGGAACGAGAAAGGCTGACGACGCACATGAGTTGGAGCAAGGAGGTGTCTGGCTATTTGTCCCCCTCTTTTGGGCCGTAACGTTAATCGCCATCGGCTGGGCGGCGTCGAACGTGTTTCCCGAACTACGAGGCCGCGATCCCGCCGCCCTCATCGCATTCTTCATCTTTGGCGGCGTCTACCTTTGGGCTCTCATGCGGCTCGGAGCGTGGGCAGTCGGGCGGAAGAAGCAATGACGCGGCTCAAGCGCAATCTAACCCCCGGTTGCAGGCGACGCGCATGAAGCCGCGCGCGCCTGAACCGGAACGTTAGGCCGCTCACGATGGCATACGACGAGGCGCTTGCCCGACGAGTCCGTGAAGTCATAGCCGACAGGCGCGGCGTCATCGAGCGCAAGATGTTTGGGGGTCTAGCGTTTATGCTCCGCGGAAACATGTTCGTTGGGATACTGGAACGCTCCTTGATGGCGCGCGTAGGTCCGGAAAATTATGAACGCGCACTCACTTCGCCTGGCGCGCGCCCGATGGATTTCACCGGAAGGCCCATGCGCGGATACGTTTTCGTTGATGCAGAAGGCCTGAAGGCGCCAGCTGATTTGAAGCGTTGGGTAGGCCTTTGCGCAGACTTCGCGGCCACCTTGCCAGCGAAGACGAAGAAATGAGGCAAGTAAATTGCGCTAAGAGTTGCGGAAAGGCTGCGCCGTCTGCGAATCAAACTCGGGTGAGATTGTTCACACGACCGAACGAACCGGTGGTTGCCTTTCTGGACACATCCGCTACTCTGAAGTGTCATCCGGCTGTGCTGGTGTTCCCTGGATGGGACGCAACTGAGAAAACTGCCGCATAACCGCGCGATCGAGGGCGACGCAAAGCGGGCGGCGCTTCGCATACTCGCGCGCGCGTCATCGCGGGTGTTAGACGGCTCTGTAGGCGATGCTCGCCGCGCACGTGTTTGAAGGGTACTGCCATTGCGGCGCCATCGGTTTCACTTTCCGGACGTCGAAACCACCTGCCCGATGGACGGTCCGCGCGTGTCAGTGCAGCTTTTGTCGTGCACATGGCGCTCGCACGGTTTCGGATCCAACAGGTTCAGTGACATTTCGCTTTCTTGATCTTGCAAAGTTGAGGCGCTATCGCTTCGGGACGAAATCGTCTGACTTTCTCGTCTGCGGCGACTGTGGTGTCTACCTGGCTGCCTTGATTACATCAGGCGGCGGCCAATTTGCCACACTGAATATCAATGCGATTCGCGGGCCGCTCGATGTGCCAGAGGCAATGCCGATCTCCTATGAAGGAGAGTCGGTTGAGCAAAGGCTGTCCAGGCGCACGCAACGCTGGACGCCAGTCGCTGAGGCCGTCTGACAATCGGTGTGTGCGCACCGCGACAGGTCGCGGCCCCTCTACGGATGATCAGTCGACCTTGACCTTCGCGTCCCTCGCGACCTTGGTCCAGCGCGCGAGGTCCCTTCTGATCTGCTCGGCGAAACGCTCGGGCGTATCACCCATCGGCTCCGCGCCTTCCGCCGCCAGCCGCCGCCTGACATCCGGCAGCGCGAGGACACGCAGAATCTCGGCATTGAGCTTCGCGATGATGTCTTTCGGCGTGGCGGCCGGAACGAGAATGCCGTACCAGGAATCGGAGTGGAAATCCGCGATGCCGGATTCGGCGAACGTCGGCATTTCCGGAATTGCGCTGGTCCGCTTTTCCGCAGCGACCGCGAGGGCACGGAGCTTCGCCGCTTTCACATGCGGCAGCACACCCGGCAGCAGATTGAACATCATCTCGACGTGGCCGCCGACAAGTGCTCTACTGAAAGAACCGCGACCGGCTGGGCGAACACCGTCGTCAGTACACGAGCCGGCCACGCTTCGTCGAACGTTATCCCGTCAATGCTGGTCAGGATATTTATTCGGAGGGGAGCAATGCCGATCTGGAAAACGATGCCGGGTTGGCTCAGATCGTCCAATGTGAGGTCTTGGAGCGGTGCTCCGAACGCACGCAGCGCCTTCATTACGCGTCCGGCATTGTCAGGCGCCGCCCTGATCCGGATATCGAGATCCCCGGTCGCACGAACGCGCCCGTGTGCGGCCAGCGCATAGGCGCCGACCACGAGGTATTCAACGCCCTGAGCGTTGAAGGCGGACAACAGATCTCTGAAGTCGGGGTTCACCCAGCGGTTCCACGCGCCATGCGAGACACAGTCGAGTCAGTTCCCACACCATTTCCATGCGTTCTTGTGGCGTCGTCATGTCCGGTTCGCGCTCGGCAGGCGACGTGACACCTGCGCGAAGCACGCGAGTGTTCAATGACTGATTAAGGCGACCCTGTGCCATGATCTCATTATACTGCCGTCGTCTCGATGTGCGTCTTGTACATTACGGCGCTTCACGCCGATTACCGCGGCACCTTCCACCCGACCCACTCGCAGAGCGCGCGTCCCATCACGAGCTCGAGATCGCGCCCCTTCAACCATGGCAGCTCTTCGGTGAACATGGTGACGCACTGCCGCCAGGTGCAGGGCATGCGCGTGATGTCGGTGCCCCAGAACATGCGCGTCGGCCCGAACGCATCGAAAATCTGCTTCAGGTACTTGTGAATGTTGCGGTAGGGCCACGGATCGCTCGAGTAGCTGGGCGCGCCGGTTGCCTTCACCGCGATGTTCGGATAGCGCGCAAGCGCGAGGAGATCGGGGAGGTCGGCGAAGCCCGCGTCGTCCTTGCTGTGGCGTGGACGCGCCATGTGGTCTATCAGCAGCCGCAGCTTCGGATGCTTCGCGGCGATCTCGCCCACGACCTTCACGCGATTGGGGCATAACAGACCGATCGGCAGCCCGGCGCGTTCCGCCGCGGGCCACAGCCAGTCTGCGGTGCCGTCGACGAGCCAGTTCTCCTCGCCCGGGCGCAGGAACGCGAAGCGCAGGCCCAGCATTCCGGGCTGCTCTCGCCAGCGCTCGATGAGCGAGCGGTTCTCCGGGCGGCTGATGTCGAAGAAGCCGAGCACCGCGAGGCGGTCCGGATGCGCGCGTGCCGCCTCGATCGCCACTTCGTTCGCGCGCGGGTCCCAGCTCGGCGGATGGAGCAGCGCGCGATCGACGCCCGCCGCGTCCATGTCGCGCAGCAACTCGTCCTTGCTGTACGACGAGACCTGGCGGTGGATCGGCACCGGCGTGCCGCTTTCCCAGATGTGCACCTGCGCGTCGACGATGAGCATGGCGTTCCTTACTCTACGATCTTGTTGATGGGCAGCTCGATGATGCCGCGCGCGCCCGCCTCGTAGAGACGCGGGATCAGCTCGCGCACGGTCTTCTCTTCGACCACGGTGCTCAGATCCACCCACTCGGGATCGGCGAGCGTGGAGATGGTCGGTGTGGCGAGCGCCGGCAGGATGCGCAGCAGCGCGTCCACTTTCGCGCGCGGCACGTTCATCGAGAGCAGCACCCGCGTCGCAGCCGAGATCGCGCCCTTGAGCAGCATCAGCACGCGGTCGATCTTGGCGCGCTTCCATGGATCGCGCAGCGCCGCGTGATGCGCGATGAAGCGTGGCGTGCTCTCGAGCACCACGTCGAGCACCTTCAGATTGTTCGCGCGCAGCGACGAGCCGGTCTCGGAGACGTCCACGATCGCGTCAGCGAGGATCGGCGGCTTCACTTCCGTCGCGCCCCACGAGAATTCGACGCTTGCCCGGACGCCGTGCTTCGCGAGATAGCGCTGCGTCATCCCGACCGCCTCGGTGGCGATGCGGCGGTCCTCGAGGTCCTTCACGCCGCGGAAGGGCCCGTCCTCCTTCGCCGCCAGCACCCAGCGCACGATGCCGTAGTTGGGCCATGGCGCGCGCAGATCCGCGAGCTCGGCGACATCCGCGTCGGTCTCGAGGATCCAGTCGAGGCCGGTGATCGCGCAGTCGAGCACGCCCTGTCCGACGTAGCGCGCCATCTCCTGCGGGCGGATCAGGATGCAGAGGATCTCCGGGTCGTCGATGTCGGGATAGTACGAGCGCCCGGAGATGCGCATGTCGTAGCCGGCGCGCACGAAGAGCTTCTGCGTCGTGTCCTGCAGGCTGCCCTTCGGAATGCCGATGCGCAGCCGGCTTTTCTCCTCGCTCACCGCGTTCTCCGCTCCGTCAGTTGGCCTTGAGCCCCGCGTCGCGGGCGACCTTGGTCCAGCGCGCGAGCTCGGCGTAGTACGACTTCCTGAAGTCCGCGACCGAGAGACCGGTCGGGTCCATGTCCTGCTGCTCGATCTTGGGCCTCAGCTCCGGGCTGTGCACCGCCTTCACGAACTCGGCGTTGATGCGATTGAGCAGCGCAGGCGGAATGCCGGCGGGCGCGAAGATGCCCTGCCAGGTCGTCACCACGAATCCGGGGAGGTCGGCCTCGGTCAGCGTCGGCACGTCGGGGAGCGAGGCGATGCGCTTCGCACCCGTCACCGCGAGCGCGCGAAGCCGCCCCTCCTTCACGTGCGGCACGGCGGTCAGCACGGCGCCGAAGAGAAACTGCGTGCGGCCCGCGATCATGTCCACGAGCGAGGGCGCGGTGCCCTTGTACGGCACGTGCTGCGTCTCGATGCCGGTGCGCTGCGAGAAAAGCACCGCGGCGAGATGCGTGCTGGTGCCCGCGCCGGAGGAGGCGTAGTTGAGCTGGCCGGGGCGCGACTTCGCGTAGTCCACGAACTGCTTCACGTTCTTCACCGGCAGTGAGGGGTGGATCACGAAGATCAAGCAGCCCGCGCCGATCTCGGTGACGGGCGCGATGTCCTTCATCGGGTCGTAGCCGAGCTTCGAGTAGAGCCCGGGCGAAAGCGCGATCGCGTTCGAGGAGTAGAGCAGCGTGTGCCCGTCGGGCGTGGACTTGGAGAGGATTTCCACCGCGATGTTGCCCGCGGCCCCGGGACGGTTGTCGACGATGAAGCGCTGGCCGATCTGGCTGCTCACGCGCTCGCCGACGATGCGCGCCACCACGTCGGTCGGCCCCCCCGGCGGGAAGCCGACGAGGAAGCGGATCGGTTTGTTGGGCCACGCCGCGCCCGGCTTCGCTTCCTGCGCGTGCGCGAGCGCGCCGAGACCGGCGAGCTGTGCCGCGGCGACCAGGAGCGCAATTCTTCGTATTGCGGACATTTCGAGCCTCCCTCGGTTGAATTGCGTCGGAATCCCTTCGGCTACTCCACGAACGCCGGCGCCTTCGGAATGGTATCGCTCTGCGCCCTGTCGTGGTTGATCCAGAGCTTCGCGCCCGTGCGCTGCATGATGGCGGCGACCTTCTCCATCGATCTCAAGCTCTGCTCGCGGTCGAAATTGAACGACGGCACGCGGCGGTGCACCCAGTTGTCCTGCAGGTGCACCATGTCGCCAGAGAGGATGACCGGGCCGGTCTTCGGCAGCCGCACGAGGAGCGACTGGTGCCCGGGCGTGTGGCCCGGGGTCGCAATGATGACGACCGAGCCGTCGCCGAAGACATCGTGGTCGCCGTTCAGCTTCACGGTTTTGTTGGCACGCAGCTTTTCGTAGCTCGCCACCTCGAAGTTCCACTTGGTCGCGGCGAGCGGGCCGAACGCGACGTCGTACTCCGCTTCCTGAATGTAGAGGGTGGCGCCGGCGAAGAGGTTGGCGTTGCCGATGTGGTCGCCGTGCGTGTGCGAGAACGCGACGTGCTCGACCTTCGCCGGATCCACATGGATCTCGGCGAGCGCGACGCGCAGCGGCTTCGGCAGCCGATAGCGCGGCGCGACCTTGCTGCGCTGGAAGCCCTCGCTCATCGCCGCGACCTTGTCGTTGATGCCGGAGTCCCACATCATCCAGCCCCTGGCGTGGCGGATGAGATAGCAGTTGGCGCTGAACTCCCAGGGCTTTCCGACGTTCACGCCCGGCGTCCAGCGCGAGAGGTCGTCCACGCGCGACTCACCGCAGTTGAAGACGTACATGCGCTCGGCCGTGCCCGCGCGCTCGCCACCCAGGCCCGCGCAACCGGTCAGAAGAATCAGAGCTGCACCGAGGAATAAGGCACGCATGTCGTCACTCCACTTTCATGCCCGTCGCGCGGACGATCCTGCCGAACTTCTCGATCTCGCTCCTGAAATACGCGCCGAATTCCTCCGGGCTGCCGCCGCCGGGCACGGCGCCGAGGCTCGCGAGGCGTTCCTGCACGTCTTGCGACTGCAGGGCTTTGCGGATCTCGCTGTTGAGGCGGGCGACGATCTCCTTCGGCGTGGCGGCCGGTGCAAACATCGCGTTCCACAGCGTCATCTCGTAGCCGGGCACACCGGCTTCGGCGATGGTAGGAATGTCCGGCGCGAGCGGCGAGCGCTTCGCAGTCGCGACCGCAAGCGCGCGCACCTTGCCTTCCTTCGCGAGCGGCAGGCCGACGAGAATGCCCGAGAAGTACATCGAGACCTGCCCGGTGACGGTATCCTGCGCGGCCTGTGCGCCGCCCTTGTAGGGAACGTGCACGAGATCGACGCGCGCCAGCGACTTGAATAGCTCTCCGGCGAAGTGGTCCGCGTTGCCCACGCCCGACGAGGAGTAGTTGAGCTGTCCCGGCCGCATTCGCGCGAAGGCGACGAGCTCCTTCACGCTGCGCGCCGGTATGGAGGGGTGCAGGATCAGCAGATGCGACGAGTCCGCGAGTCGGGCGACGGGTGCGAGATCGCGCTGCGCGTTGTAGCCGAGCTTGGAGTAGAGCGTCGCGCTGATGGCGAGTCCCGGATTCACGGCGAGCAGCGTATACCCATCAGGCGGCGATTTCGCGGCAAGCTCGGCGGCGATGTTGGCGCCTGCGCCCGGGCGGTTGTCGATCACCACCGATTGCTTCAGTTGCTCGGACAGTTTCTGCGCGATGACGCGCGCCACGACGTCGGTGGTGCCGCCGGGCGTGAACCCGACGAGCACGCGGATGGTTCGCGTCGGGTAGGTTTGCGCCTGCGCGGCGGCAGCAAGGAAGGCGGTCAGAAGCGTATAGAGCAGCCGGCGGTGAAATCGCATTCTTTGCTCCGTGACCGTGAAATCAACTCGCAAGTCTGCATTGGCCTCGCGCCCGGTCTTCAGTTTTCGATGAGAAGCGCACGAGCCCGAGCGGTTACCTCTTCCATTACGGCGCCGGGTGCTTTGGCGTGGCGCTTCGCTCGCCGCGCTCTCCAATCGACACTTCTCAACTGGTCGGACAGCACGACACCACGAATATCCGAGACTTCGAGCCGAACCTCGAAAGGATAGCCCTTTACCTGGCTGGTGATGGGACAGCACAGCATGAGTCCGGCCTTCCCGTTGTAGGTGCGCGGGGAAAGCACCAACGCAGGTCGATGGCCGGCCTGCTCATGCCCGGCCTGCGGCGTGAAATCCAGCCAGACGATATCCCCCCTCTCCGGAATGTAACGCGTTACCACGCCTCGCGCCCGACCGGACGACCGAAGTCCTGCTCTTCGTGAACGTTGTCCCGCGTGATCCCGCGCACCAGATCTTTCAGCGCAGGCCCGGTGCGTACCGGCTTCAGGCGGATGCCGCCCGCAACGGCTTCAATGTCCACCTCATCGCCTTCCCGAAGGCCGACCTTTTCGGTCACCGCCTTCGGCACGCGAACTGCCAGGCTGTTTCCCCATTTCTGAGCCCTGGAACGCATGGCGGTCTCCGACGTTTATACAATGTATATACTACGGTCGGGGCGCGACCCGGGTCAAGCGAGCCCGGACCCCGGGATCAGTCGACGATCGACTGCAGCACGAGCGCGTTGATCACCTTGCGATAGTGCAGCCGTATCGGGCCCGGCGTGTGCGCCATGAAGACGACGACCAGTTGCTCCTTCGGATCGACCCAGAAATTGGTGCCGTTCGCGCCGCCCCAGGTGAATTCGCCGGGAGAACCGATGATGCCCGGCCCCCCGGTCGAGCGCCGAACCGCCATGGTCAGGCCGAATCCGTAGCCGTCCCGGGTGGGATCCGTGCGCGCGATATAGTTGGCGACCTCGGGGCCGAGGTGATCGGCCGTCATGTATTCGACGGTCCTGCTGCCGAGCAGTCGCACGTCGCCAAGCTTTCCGCGGTTGAGCAGCATCTGGGCGAAACGCACGTAGTCGGCGGTCGTGGAGACCGCGCATCCGCCGCCGCACTCGAATTTCGCGGGCTTGGTGCGATCGGCGATCACCTGGGGCTTTCCGGTGTCCGGATCGTGCGGCAACGGCTTTGCATACCGCTTCAGCTTCTCCGCGGGAACGACGAGGCCCGTGTCGCTCATGCCGAGCGGCTTCCACAGGCGTTCCTCGAGAAAGGCCCCCAGCTTCTGCCCGCTCTCGGCCTCGATGATGAGGCCCAGCACGTCGATGGACAGCCCGTACTCCCATGCCGAGCCGGGCTGATAGAGAAGCGCGACCTTGCTCAGCCGCTCGATGAACTCCTCGCCGGTGAAATTCGACCCGGAAGAGGACGACGATGCCGGGTACATCTTGTGCACCGGCGTCGTGCCGCGCCCGCCGTAGGTGAGCCCGGATGTGTGGCGCAGCAGATCCTGCACCGTCATTTCCCGCCTGGCGGGCACGGTTTCCATGATCGTTTGGCCTGCGGCATCCGTCTTCAGAACGGCGACCGGAAGTTTCCCGAGGGGCGGGAACCACTTCGAGACCGGGTCCGTCATGGCGAGCCGGCTCTCCTCGAGCAGCATCATGATGCCGACGCCGACCATCGGTTTGGTCATGGAGGCGATGGCGAAGATCGCGTCCTTCTGCATCGGTATGTTGGCGGCCTTGTCGAGGTAGCCGAACGCCTCGTAGTACGCGAGGCGGCCCCGGCGCGCGATGGCGATGACGGCACCGGGCAGGCGACCGCGCTCGATGTCGGCGCGCAGCACCTGCGCGATGCGCTCCAGCCGCTCCGAAGAAAGACCGACCGACTCGGGCCTCGCGCGGGGCAGCGGGTCGGCCGCCGCTGTAACGGCAAAAAAACCGAGGATCAGGCAGGCTGCGATCGTTTTCATTGTGACCTCCTATTGCTTATCGGCGAGGGGCGCCTTGCCCTGGCCGATGTCCATGATCATGCGCACCGCGAGGTAGAGGCGCGGCTCGATCGACGAGATGAGGATGTACTCGGCATTGGTGGAATGCGAGCCGAAGCCACGCAGCCCGAACCCTTCCACCACCGGGGCCTTGGTCTTGAGTGACGCAAAAGCCGCGTCGGTCCCTCCGCCGGTCGGCCGGTCGCGGACGATGAGCTTCAAGCCGAGTTCGTTCTCGTAGATTGCGGCGGCGTGCGCCCCGAGCGCGCGCGAGGCTTCCGTCGCCTGGAGCGGCGGCCGGCGACGCTCGAACACGAGTTCCACCTTCGAGTCGGGCAGGAGCCTGTTCTGTATCCGCTCGCGCAATTTCTCCTCGACGCCGTCGTAGTCGGACACGCGATCGACGCGGATATCGGCCTGCGTCTGCGCCTCGGGCGGGATCATGTTGCGCACGATGCCGGCACGCGCGAGCGTCCAGTTGACCTTGAGGCCCACCTCCGGCTGCGACAGATCGCGCGCCTGCAGGATCTGGTGCGCGAGTTCGTAGAGAGCATTCACACCCTGTTCGGGTGCGGCGCCCGCATGGGAGGCGCGACCCTGCACCCTGATCGTGGCGGCGGCAATTCCGCTCGTTGCAAGCCGGATCTGGTCGACTTTGGGACTGCCGCCACCTTCGAACGAGAGCACCGCATCGTGCTGTGCGCCCAGCTCGGTGATGAGGAATCGCGATCCGGGTGAGCTGACTTCCTCGTCACCGTTGATGAGCACGGTAAGCGTCCCGTAGTCGGCGTGGCCCATCGCCTTCAGTATCGCGAGCGCGTGGAGGATGACGGCGATACCGTGCTTGTCGTCCGCGATGCCCAACCCGTACGCGCGATCCTCCTCGATCCTGAACGGCTGCTTCGAGAGCATCCCGAACGGGTAGACGGTGTCCATGTGCGCGAGGAGCAGGATCTTCTTCGTCCCTTTGCCCGTGAAGATCGCCTTCACCATCTTCCCGATCTTCCCCGGAGTATCGAACATCTTGTAGATCTCCGGGCCGGGCTCGATCATCTCGACCTTTGCGCCCAGCGCCTTGAGGCGTCCGGCGATGACGCCCGCGATCTTGTCGAGGCCTTCGATGTCGCTGCTCCCGCTCTCGATCGCGACCAGTTCCTTCATCGTATCGAGAACGCGGGGCTTCTCCTTCTGGACCATGGACCACACCGGCTCCAGAGGAGCGCCGGCGGCATGCGAGATGCAGGTGACAACGACAATGAGGACCGATGCGAGGCGAAGAATCGGGCTGTTGAGCGGCATGGCAGGCTCTCCGTGTTTCAGCCGAAGCCCACACTCAACGGCATATATCGAATAACCCGTTGCGTGCTTTCGAGCTGAATTTTTCAATCAGTGCTGAATGGCACGCGACGACGGTGTGCAGTATACAAAATCCCCCCCCCCCATCCCGACCTTCCCCGCAAGCGGGAAGGCGTTCCGTCATTCCGGACACGATGCGGAATCGAGGCGCCCTCTGGATCCCGGCCTTCGCCGGGATGACGACGTGGGTGGAGCCGTCGGGATGACGACGTGGGTGGAGCCGTCGGATGACGACGTGGGTGGAGCCGTCGGATGACGACGTGGGTGGAGCCGTCGGGATGACGACGTGGTGGAGTCGCCGGGCTGAAGAAGCGATGGTATCGCCGGGACGACAGTGCCTAGAAGGGGAGCCTGGACTCGAGGCCGGTGAGCCTGGCGATGCGCGCGAGATCGGCGCGGGTGTCGTCGGGCAGCGCGAGGCCCTCGCGGCGATTCCGCGCATCGTTCCGCGCCTCGATCTCGCCGGGATAGAACACTTCGTCGAATCCCTTCGCGAGCGGGACGGACTTGATCTCCGCGATGAACACCTCCATCCGCGCGTGGAATTCGGCGAGCGGCTGGAACGCCTCGATGTTGATCGCAATCATGAGGTGCCCGCAGTTGCTCTTCTCCGCGGTCTTGTACGGGCTGTGCACGGCGGAGAGAAATCCGCTTCCCGTCAGCACCCCCGAGAGCACGTCCACCATCGCGGCGATCGCATAGCCTTTGTGTCCCGCCATGGGCAGGATGATGCCGTCGATCGCCTCCTGCGGATCGGTGGTCGGCTCGCCTGCGGCGTTGATCGCCCACCCGAGCGGGATGGGCTCGCGCCGGTTGCGCGCGAGATAGATCTTGCCGCGCGCGACGCCGGTGTTCGCCATGTCCACGACGAATGGCGGCCGTGCGCCCGCGGGGGCGGCGACCGACCACGGGTTGGTGCCGATGATTTTCCTGCGGCCGCCCCACGGCGCCATGGCGGGACCGCCGTTGCTCGTGAGCAGCATCACGCAGCCTTGGCGCGCGCCCATGAGCGTGTAGTACATGCAGGTGCCGAAGTGGTTGGAATTGCGCACGGCGACCGCCGCGATGCCGTGTGCGCGGGCACGCCGCATCGCTTCCTGCGCGGCCAGCCGCGTCAGGACCTGCCCCACGCCGTCATGGCCGTCGATGAGTGCCATGGCGCCCGCATCGGTGACGAATTCGGGCTCGGTCACCGGCTTCATCACGCCGTTGCGCAGGCGCTCGAAGTACCACCCGAGGCGCAGCACCCCGTGCGACTGGTGGCCCCAGAGATCGGCCTGCACCAGGGTGTCGGCGAGAAGACGCGCATCGGGCTCGGGCACGCCCTCACCGGCGTAGACGGCGGCTGCGAAGTCGGCAAGCGCGGCGGGGTCGATGTTGGCCATGGATCCGATTGTACTCGCCGCCATGCCTTCCTCCATCCTGCTCTTCTCCCGTAACGCGTTACCGTCATTCCGGGCAATGCTCCGGAATCCAGGCGCCTTAACTGGATCCCGGCGTACGCCGGGATGACGACGTGATGGCGTACGCCGGGATAACTGGGAAAAGGAGCCAAGCTCGAATTTTCGCGCCTGCCATTGCTCGATATTCGAGCCGGTCCCTTTTTCTAGGGAGGGCCGGTGGGAAACCAGCGCTTCGGTTCGAAGCTTTTCAGTTCGATCCTGAGCGGCGCGACGGCTGGCGCGCTCGTGGTTTGCGGCACGAACCAGCCGTCGCTTTCGAGATCGATCGTGATGAAGTGGAGTTCGCCGTGGCGGATGCGGATGACGGCGGTATTCGTGCCTTCTTGCGCGATGTACGGGCCATTGAGAACCTGATGGGAACCGGTCCGGTCGCCGTCGCTCACGCGGAAGCGCCGCACCTGCAGCAGCACGTCGAAGCTTCCGCCGTCGTCGATCGATTGCGCCGAAAAGCCTTGCTGCTTTCCGTAGGCGGACGGCTCGACCGAGAACGGACGACCCGTACGATTCACGATCTGCAACACGCGAGGAGGCGATACGGTCTCGTAGCGCACATCGGCCGGCAGTTGCACATAGGTGTAGCACCCGGCGAGGACGGCGAGTGCGAAGAGCAGCACCGCGCGCCGGGCTCTTTCCATGTGTAAGGCGAGCGCGCTCATTTCAGGCAAGCGTGAAACCATCGACGAGCGTGCGGAAGTCGTCGCGCGGCAACGCATAGAGATCCTCGAGCGGGCGCGCGCCTGCCTTCACTTCGGCGAGCAGCGCGGTGACGCGTCGCACGTCCTCGGAAGGCGTCGGCGCCGCGACGCGTCCGCCGGGCGTGACGCTGCGGTCATTCATGAGATCCCACACGATCCCGAGCACCGTGGGATTTTCCGCGGCGCCGGCATGAGGAGCGCTGACCACGTCGAAAATGTTGCCCTCGGGTGTCGTAGCGAGCCGCGCGGACCAGAGCGGCACCGTCCCGTCGTGCATGCCGCCCGCCGCGCCGCTGTGGCTCACGGGATCGTCGCCGCGCGCGTCCGCGGCCCAGTTCATCTCAAAGGGCTGCGCGCCGGCTCCGGTGATGCTGCTGCGAATGTGATAGACGCGGCGCATCGCCTCCGGCGGGAGCGGCGCATCGATGCGTGAAAACTGCAGGCGCGCCGCGGTGAGATGGTCGTCCACCATGAAATCGGGGAGGCGCGCACGCATCTCCGGCGTGAAGGGATCGCATTCGATGGCGGGATCCGCCGCATCGCGCACCGGATAGTGCGCCAGACCGAGCGCGGCGTAGCGCGGCTCGAGGACGCGCTTCGGCGCCGGCAGAAGCAGATACGGCCCTTTCAACTGCGCGACGATGCGCGCCACCGCGGCAGCGCCGCCGGTGAAGATGTTCGCGAAGGGCTCGCCCACGTAATAACGCGAAAGATGCGACCACGTGCCGTAGAACGGCGTGCAGCAGGTGACGAGCCGCTCGCACCACATCGCGAGCTGCTCGCCGCGTTCCACGATGTCGTTCACAAAGAGCTTGGCGACGAGCCCGCCCTGGCTGTGCGCGTAGAGGGTAAGCGTGCGTCTCGGGTCGGCGTGCCCGCGATCCATCACTTTGCGGGCGATGCGGTGCAGGAACGAGCGCAGGTACATGAACTCGCTCTCTGGTGCGCAGCGCCAGTCGTAACCGAGCCCGATGCAGTTTGCCCTGCCGCGGAAGAACTCTCCGACACCCTCGTACTTCTTGACGATGGAGGAGAGCTCGCCGGACGCGATGATGGGATGTCCACCGACATCTTCCCCGAACTCGTTCATGGCGATTTCGCGCAGCTCCCCACGCAGCACGGCGGCGAAGTCGAGCCACAGCTCGTAGAAATCGGTGTTCGTGAACGGCGTTCCGGAGATGTACGGTTGCGTGCTGCGCAGTAAGCGCGAGCCCATGCCGCCGGGAAGCAGGACGAGGGAGGGTAGATGCGGGTCGTAGGCCTCGGCGAACGCTTCCGCGCGCAGGTCGAGCTCCTTCTGGCGCAGCTCGTCCACGACCCGCGTGTAGCTCATGCTCCTCCCTCCACCACCCCGCTATTGCGGCAGCAGTTCGCTCCTCACCACCCCGCCGACTCAGTCGGCACCCCTCCTCGTGCGAGGAGGGGAATTGTGTTTGTTTTTATGTTGCCGGTTCGCTGAAGCTGGAATAGACCAGCGAGCCGAGGCGCTGCCGCCGCGCCTTCATCTTCGGCCGCATCACCGGCGCCCATCTTCCCAGCTCCGACTTCGCGCGCCACTCGGGTGTGGTGGGCAGACCAGGCTTCGTAATGATGTAGAGCGCCGAATAGACGAGCCAGCCCTTCTCGTTGGGCTCGGCGTCGCGAAAACGCATGATGCCGACGACGCCGGGCACGGTGAGGAGGTTGGGCACGTGCTCGCTGTCGTAGATCTCGTTGAACTCGCGCTCGTCCTGCGGCGCGATTTCGAAGGTCACCATGTAAAAGTAGCGCGGCGCACTCATCTCTGCGTATTACCGCCGTTCGTCATCCCGGCGCAGCCGGGATCCAGGGAAACGCCTGGATTCCGGTTTTCACCGGAATGACGAGGGTAGGTTTTCACCGGAATGACGGGGGGCAGGCTGTCACCGGTAATGACGTGCGATGCCCGCTACGCACTCTTGGCGTATTTGCCGGTCAACTGGGGCGTCTGCCCCTCGAGCCCCTTCTGCTGCCGGTCGAGCCGCGTCTCGCGGGCCCACGTGCGCTTCAGCTCGTCGCGCACGTTGATGCGAAGCCGCCCCAGCCCCTCCACTTCCAGCTCGATGCGGTCCCCGTCCTGGAATGCGCTCAGGCCGCGATGGTTCGTGCCGGTCGCGAGCACGTCGCCGGGCTCGAGCGTGTGGATCGACGTCACCCACTCGATGCAGCGCGGGATCTTGTGCGCCATGTCGCTCGTGTTGAAGTTCTGCTTCAACTCGCCGTTCACCCAGAGGCGCACCTGCAGCTTGTGCGGATCCGGAATCTCGTCGGCGGTGACGAGATACGGCCCCATCGGCGCGAAGGTGTCGCGCGACTTCATCTGGTAGAAGGTGTTGCCGCTGGGCGGCAGACCGCGCGCCGAGCCGTCGATGAAGTTGACGTAGCCGAAGATGTAGTCCATCGCCTTCGCGGCGGGCACGTTGGTCGCGCGCTTGCCGATCACCAGCGCGAGCTCCGCCTCGCCCTCGAAGATCGTCGCCGGCACGGCGGGCAGCACCATGGTGTCGCCGTCGCCGATCACGCCGCTCGGTGACTTGTGGAAGGCGTTGATCGGCGCGGGCTCGCTGCGCGTGCCGTCTTCCATGTAGTTCACTGCCATGCAATCGATGTTGTAGGGCTTGGGGAGCGGCGGGCGGATGCGGACCTGGCTCACGGGAACGCCCTTGCCCGAAGCGGCAGCCTGCTCGAGCTTTGCGCGATACTGCGGGAAGCGCTCGATCAAGCCGGTGATGAGATTGTGCGGGCCGGTATGCGGGATGTCGCGCACGACGCCTGAGACATCCACCACCGTATCGCCCTTCAGCACGCCGAGCGTGAAATCGTTGAAGTAAAGCAGTTTCATCTGTTCTCCTGTTTTGGTTTAACCCCCGCCCTGCCCTCCCCCTCTAGGAATCCTTGGGAAGGGGGAGGGAATATCTTCCAGGCAGCGCCTCTCAGGCCCCTTGGCCTTCGAGAAGCAGCTGCACCACTTGCGGCACGATGGCGGCGGCGCGCTGATCGAGCTCCGCCGGCGTCAGGTTCGCGATCGGATGCGGCATCGCGAGGAAGCGGAAGTCCGGCACGCCCCACGAGCGCGCCATCGCGCGGCCGGTCACCTTGAACACTTCCGTCACGATCGAGGCGGACGGAACGCCCTGCTGTTCGAATACGATACTGTCGAGCACACTGCCCGAGCTGCAGGACCCTCAGTCGCCGATTCCGGCCACCACCACGTCGCAGTTCGCCTTGTACTCCTCGATCATCTGCGGCGAAGGCGCCGCGCCGGCGCTCTTCTTCCTGCGGATGACGTGCGATTTCGCGCCGTAGTCGCGCTCGAGGATCGCCGCGATGCGCAGCAGCAACTGGTCGGAATTGTGCTTGGTGTTGTCCACGAGGCCGATGCGCAGGCCTTCGAGCGACTTCGGCCGGGGCGCGTACTGGATGCGGCGGCCGGTCGCTTCCGTGGTCGGATCGTAGATCTCCAGCGTCATATCATCTCCTCTCTCTGAAAGCCCGTCGTTCCGGACAAGCGACCGCAGGCGAGCGCGATCCGGAATCCAGGCGGTTGCTGGATCCCGGCTTTCGCCGGGATGACGTGCCTTCTCGGCTTTCGCCGGGATGACGAACGCGCATTCGGGATGACGAAGGCACGTCCTCATCGCTGCGGCCGGTGGATTTCGCGGCTCACGCTCTGCGAACCGTTCTTGCCGCCCCAGCCCGGGATGAACGCCGACTGCACGCCGGCACGGCCGCCAGCGGAGATCACGAGAAAATCCTGCGGGCGCTCGACCAGCGGATACATTGTCCGCTCGTCCTCGGCGGTCACCTCGCCCGGCAGCAGATTCGCGCGCTTGAGTTCCGCCACCGTGGACTGCGAATGCTCGAAGCAGTAGCGCTGCACGTCCTCGCGCGACCAGCCCGCCTTCTTCATGATCGCGGAGTGCTCGCCCGCGAATACCAGCGCGTACTGCGGCTGCCGCGCCGTGCCCGCCGAGATCTTCATGTGCGCACAGCAGGTATCGAGCACGCCTTCGGGAGTCGCGCTCAGGCGGTTCGAGTACTGGTGTGGCGCATAGGCGGCGAAAATCGTGACGACGTTCTGGTCGGCGCGAAAGCCGCGCGTGGTGTGAAACGGCGGCCACGGGCTCTCGGCTTCGTTCTCGGCGATGCAGTAGGTGTACTTGCCGGCATGCCCGAGGCTGCTGCGATCGAGCTCGCCGGGCAGCGTGCCGATGACGTTGCGCATGATGAGCCGCACCGCTCGCCCGATGGTCGCGTTGGCGCGCCAGCCGGGGCCGAAGAGATTGTTTTCGCAGTTGATGTCCAGCTCGCGCGCGATCGGCCCGTTCACCACCATGAAAACGGCGGAACCCCCGGTGCTCGTCGCCGGGCCGTGATAGCCGTAGAGCGGATCGCCGAGCGCTTCCACCGCCGCCGCGACCACCGGCATGTACTCGGGCCTGCAGCCGGCCATCACCGCGTTGATCGCGGCTTTCTCCGCCGTGACGCAGACCTGCCGGTTCTCGATGAACGCGAGCTGGCGTCCCGGCTCGAGTCCCGCCGCCGCCAGCATCGCCGCGATGCGCTCTTTCGTCGGCGGCACCACGGGGAGCCCGTCGGTCCAGCCCTTGGCGTAACAGAGCTCGAGCGCGGCGTCGGCATCCGCGACCGTATGGCGGCGCGACTTCAGTTCGATGTCCAACCGGACGCTCTCCTCTCGATGATGCAGTTTTCAGCCTTGCAGCGAGGCTGCATTATGCACCGCACGCTCGGACGTGGGAACCACGCTAGCTAACCTGCCCGGGTGAGCGAGCCGAGAAAGTCGTCCACGATGGCGACGAAGGCTTCAGGCGCCTCGTCGCTCGGATAGTGCCCGAGACCCGGCATGCTCACGATCCGGACCTGCGGCAGCAGTTCCTTGAGCCGCGCCTGCGTTTCCGGCGGCACGATCGTGCTCGCGCCGCCTAGGATGTAGATGATCGGCGCCGGGATGCGCTTTACCGCGTCCCACAGCTCGGTCGGCACGAATCCGCCGAGGATCGCCGGATCGCGCTTCCAGACGATGCGGCCGTCATCGCGCGCTTTCGTCCCGTGCTGGATGAAGTTTTCCAGCAGCTCCTTGGACGTGCGCGGATAATCGCGCTCGAGCTGCGCGAGCAGCTCGTCGCGCGTCGCCCAGCCGCTCTCTTCCTCTTGCATGCGCTTGGCGCGCCGGTTCGAAATCGCCGCGGGCCGCTCCGGCCCCACGTCCTCCACGATCACGGCCGACACGCGGCCGGAATGCGTGCCGGCGTACACCTGCGCAACGCGTCCGCCGGTCGAGTTGCCCCACAGCACGATATCGCGCAATTCGAGCCGCTCCGCGAGCGCCACGAGATCCGCCGTGTAATCCGCGACGAGGTACGCGCCCTTCGGATCCCAGTCGGAGTCGCCGTGCCCGCGCATGTCGATGGCAATCACGCGATAGCGGTCGGCGAAATGCGGTGCGAGGTGCGCGAAGCAGCGTGCGACGCGCGCGATGCCGTGCAGCATGACGAGCGGCGGCGCGTCCGGCGTACCCCACTCGAGAAAACGGATGCGCAGGCCGTTTACGGCGAGATGACGCTCGGCCGGCTGCGTCAATTCACGGCCCCTTACTTCGCGAGGCCGATGTCAACCAGCACGGCCTTCATCGCCGCGTAGTCGCGCTCGAGTTCCTTCGCGAACGCCTCTCCCGGGGTGAAGACATCGACCCAGTAGTTGCGCTCGAGATCCTGCTTCCACTCCGGCGCCTCGGTCGCCTTGCGCAGAACGCCGACCCAGTAGGCGGCCTGTTCCGGCGTGATGCCCTTCGGAGCGAAGATCGCGCGCCACGCGCCGAACACGTGATCGATGCCCTGCTCCTTCCACGTCGGTACGCTCGCAAGCGGACCGCCGAAGCGCTGTGTCGCCGTCACCGCGATGATGTTGAGCTTGCCGTTCACGACGTGTCCCGCCACGTTGCCGACCGCCGTCGTCACGAGATCGATGTGCCCGCCCATGAGATTCGGAATCGCATCCGCCGAGCCCTTGTACGCGACGACCTTGAGATCGCGCGCGTTGCCGCCGATCGCCTTCATGAGGAGCCCCGCCGCGATGTGGTTGTGGCTGCCGAGGAGCGGAGAGAAGCCGATCGTCACTGCCTTCGGATCCTTCCGGAGGCGCTCGATGAGATCCTTGCCCGATTTCAGCGTCCCGCCCGCGACGACAGCGAAGGCCGTGTAATCGTCGAAGAGCGCTGCGATCGGCGTGAGATCACTGTGACGCAGCTTGCTCGCCCCCGTGATGTGGTTGGTGAGAAGCGCCGGTCCCGCCACGACCAGGTAATGCGCATCGCCGGCATGCTGCTGCACGTAAGTGTAGGCGATGCTGCCCCCGCCGCCCGGCTTGTTGACGACGGTGAGCGTGGACGAAACGAGGTTGTTCGCCTTCAGTATCCGCTCGACGGTGCGCGCGGTCTTGTCGTTGCTGCCCCCGGGTGGGTTCGGGACGACCAGCTCCACGTTCCTCTGCGGCGCCCAGCCTTGCGCTGCGCCCGCGGACGCCGCCGCTCCGAAGAGCAGCGCGAGCAGCCACTTCTCCAGCTTCATGCTCGCCCCCTTCAAAAAATCACGCGGCGCGGGCCACGTGCGGACGGAACACCGCGAACACCTTGTCGGAATTGGTGATCCACGACTCGAGAAACACCGACTCGTCGGGCTCGCGGCGGCCCAGCTCATGCATCGCACCCGCGAGGCAGAACCAATTGAGCAGCTCGTGGTGCCCGCGGTCCTCGATTTCTTCCAGCGTCGTCCGGCGCCAGAATTCCCAGTCGCCGCGCCGGAGCGCCTCGTAATAGCGGCGGTCAGCCTCGACATCGGGAAACATGAGCGAATGCTTCTGCACGAGGAACGAATGGCTCCAGCTCGAGGAGGCGACGAGCGCGACGCGCCACGGGCTTGCCTTCAGCGCGCGCGCCACCGCGACACCGATGTCGAAGCAGCGCCACGGCTGCGGCGCGGGCGGATCGTATGCGCTTTCATCGGGGAACTGCGCCGCGGCTTCCGAAGGCCGCATCGGGGCGCCGCGCGCGCCGATCAGCCAGCGGCCGTAAGCGTTGATCGCGAACGGCACGAGCGGATACGGAAAGCCCTTGCGGTCGTAATCGAGATAGAGAATCGAATTGGAGAACGCGTGCCCGAGCGGCCGGTGCAGCGGCTGGTAGGCGTAGGCGACGTCAAATCCCGCATTGAGGAGTGCGGTGGCGAGATATTTCCCGCCCGCGCGGTGCCCATTGACGGTGCAGGTGTAGTCTTCCGGCTCGTCCCACGCGTTCGGTCCGCGCCGGTAGTTCTTCCACGGCTGGAACGAGACGCTCTCGTAGGCGAGCACGGCGAACGCCGGCACGCAGTCCTCGCGGAAGTTCTCGTACTGGTCGTCGCCCCACATCAGCACGAAATCGGGCTTGAACGCGTCGAGTTCCGCCCGCGCCCAGCGAAAGCGCTCGATGAGGTCGCGGCGGTGGCGCTCGGAGTGCGCGAGGCCTTCGTCGTCGCCCCATTGTTCGCGCATCGTGGGATGCCAGTTCTCCGGGGAACGCAGGCGCGCGTCGAGCGCGGGGTCGGCAAGGCACTGCTTCATGCGCACGCTCATGTTGCGCTTCGCCGAAAGATTGGGATAGTGCGTGATGCCGAGGCCGAGGATCTCGCCCATGCCTGCTCCTCCTTCTGCCGGCTTTTGTCGCAGCCGCCGGGAACGAGCATTCTACGCGTTCGTCATCCGTTCCGGTCTATCGTTCGAGCGGCGGCGCGGTAAACTTCCCCGGCGATCCCGGGCGGCCGAGGGCCGCAACACTTACCAGGAGGAGTACTCGTGAACAAGTCGCCTTTTGCCCTGACACAGGGCTGTCTTCGCGCTCTGCTTGCCGCAATGCTTACACTGGCGCCCGGAGCGGCGATGGCACAGGCGTGGAAGCCGCAACAGCAGGTGGAGCTCATCGTCGGCTCGGCCGCCGGCAGCAGCCCCGACACCATGGCGCGCATGATCCAGCGCATCTGGCAGGAAAAGCGCATGGTGGAGGTGCCCGTGACGGTGATGAACCGCGTCGGCGGCGGCAACACGATCGCGTGGAGCTTCCTGAGCCAGCGATCGGGTGATGGCCATTACCTCATGATGTCCAACATCAACCTCTCGGCCGGACACCTCACCGGCACGACGACCTACAGCTTCCGCGACTTCACGCCGCTCGGCATCCTGTTTCACGAGTACGTCGCGCTGTGCGTGCCGGCCGACTCTCCGATCAAGGATGGGAAGGATCTGCTCGCCCGGCTGAAGAAGGACCCTGCGTCGGCGAGCCTCGGTATTTCCTCGGTCGCCGGCGGCGCGAACCACATGGCGGCGGGTCTCGTCTACCGCACGGCGGGCATCGACCTGAAGAAAATCCGCACCGTCGTCTTCGACTCCGCCGGCAAGGTGATGACCGCGACGCTCGGCGGGCACGTCGATGTCGCGGCGACGAGCATCACGGCGGCGCTGCGGCAGGTGCAGGCCGGCAAGGTACGCGTTCTCGGTGTCACCAGTCCGCGCCGCCTCGGCGGCGAGCTGGCGCAGTTTCCCACATGGCGCGAGCTCGGAGCGGATGTGGAATTCTCGAATTACCGCGGCGTCATCGGGCCCAAGGGATTGAGCCCGGCGCAGATCACTTACTGGGAAGGCGTGCTCGCCGCGCTCGATCGCGACGAATCGTGGCGCGCGCATCTCGAAAAAACCCAGCTCGACCGCGTGCTCATGAACGGGCGTGAAGCATTCAAGTACCAGGAAGAGCTTGATGGACGGCTGCGCGCGGTGCTCGGCGACCTCGGGCTGCTCAAGTAACGCGCGCGTGGGACTTTGCTTACAGCGCGATTGACAGGCCGAGCCCGGGCCGGCCCGCGAGCGGCGCGCCGTCCAGGATCCCGCCCGGCCCGAACATGAGCGGCGGCTCGGCCACGTCGCGCGCGAGGAGATGCGTGCCGAACGCGCCTTCCTGCGCGAGGAGGAGATCGGGTGCCGCCATCGCCACGGTAAGCGCGGCGCGCGTAAGGACGCTCGTCTCCCCCACATGCGCGCCGACGATGAGCCTCATCCCGCGCTGCCGCAGCGCGCGCACGAGTTCCAGCGAGCGCAGCAGGCCGCCGATCTTCGAGACGCGCAGATTGGCGATCCAGCGCTCGCTCGGTGGCGGCAGGCGCTCGAGCTGCTCGGCACGCAGCAGGCTCTCGTCGAGGATGATGCGCGTCCCGCACGCATCGGCGAGCCGTCCCATCCCCGCGTAATCGCCGGAGCGCAGCGGCTCCTCCAGCGCGAAGAATGCATAGCGCAGCGCCTGCAGCGCTTCGATCGCGCGATCCGCATCGGGCCAGAGGTTGTTGGCGTCCGCGCGCACCGACTGCGGCGCGACACCGGCTGCGGTGAGCGCCTCCACCTTGGCCGCATCGCGTTCGTGCTCACCCGAAAGCTTGATCTTGAACGTGCTGAGTCCCGCCTTGAGGTAATGCGTGAGCTGTGCGGCGAACTGGGGAGGCACAGCGTCGCCCAGCACCGCGGTATAGTGAAAGCGGCCCGACAGCTCGGGAAGGTCCAGCAGCGCTTCGACCGATTTTCGCTCGCACTTCCCGATGACATCGAGAATCGCGAGCTCGACGGCCGTCCATGCCGCAGGATTCGCGTCGATTTCCGCTCGATGGTCGTGCGCCCAGCGCGCGAGCGTCTCGACATCGCGTATGCGCGCGATCCAGTCGCCCGCATGTGCAGCAACGAAGGCCTGCGCGGTGGCGAGGCTTTCGGAGGTGACGTACTCGCGCGGACACCCTTCTCCGTAGCCGATGTCACCGTCGTCCGCGCGCGCTTCCACCCACAGCGACTGCATCGCGCTGCGCTCGGCGGACGCATGGCGAAAGCTGACGTTGAACGGTATCGCAAGCGGTCTCGCGGTGAGTGCGGCGAGCCTCACGCCTGCTCCGCGTACGCGTCGAGGTCGAACGCAAACTCACGCCGATAGGCGAGCGCGACGGTTTTGAACTGGCCTTCGCGCTGACCGCGCTCGACGGCGAATTTCCTGTAGGCTTCGCCCGCCCCGGCCTCGAGCCACGTCGCCACCAGCGCGCCGAGCCGCCCGCTCTCGCGCTTGGCGTGATACTCGACGTTGAGCTGCTGGAGTCTGCGATCCACCGCTTCGGCGAGCGTGGCGGCGGACGGCTTCACGCCCGTTCCGGGCTCGACGTAGAGCCGGTATCGGCGCGCCTCCTCGTCGGCCAGCATCATCAAGTAGCGCGCATCGATGCGAGCGTGCGCGAGCGCATCGCGCACCGCGGCGATCACCTGCGTCTCGTAGAGCTTCTCACCGGTGATGCTGGTGACGCCCTTGCCCTTCTGCAGGAACTTGATGAGGGGCGTCGCGTGAAGAAATCCCGTCACGCGCACGAGATCGTTGATGAAGTAGCGATAGAGCCCCGAAGGTGTCGTCACCACGATGTAGTAGTCGCGGCCCTTGCGCAGGCGGTCGAGCGTCAGAAACTCGCGTTCGCCGCGATCCCATTTGTCGCGCTCGACGAATTCGAAGAAATGCGCATCGAGCGTCGGCAGCCCGCTCCCCGCGCGTTTACCCAGCGTGATCGTGCCGCGGAATTCGCTCGAGAGATACCCCAGCTCGAGAATGCGCGTGCGGGGCGCGAGCTCGCGGCACACGGCTTCGACCGCGATGCCGGCGCTCGCGCACGTCCACGTGACGACCAATCTCAGCGCGGGAAAGAGATCGGCGAGCCGGACGCCCTGCCCTGCCTGCAGGCGTGCGAGCCGGTCGGCGCGTGCGGCGTTCGCGGAAAGCCGGCCGCTTATCGCGGCCCGAACTTCATCGGGCACCCGATCCATGAGGAAGAACGTCCCGCGGCGGAGATCCTCGACCAGCGCTCCCGCGTGCTCGCGATAGAGCCGGATCAGCGCGAGCATTGTCGTCGCGTTCGCCGAACCGAGATACGTCACGTCGGGTCGCGACAAAGCGAGGCGCAGGATCAGGAGATACTTCACGCGGCTGTCGGCGATCGCCAGCACTTCGGGCGGCACGACGAACTTCTCGCGCACCGCGCGCGGCGTGTTGCCCGCGACGATTCCCGAAGCGGAGCCGTACGGTCGCCCGTTCGCAAGCGTGCCCTCGAGCGCCGGGCTCACGATGACGAGAATGCTGCCGTGAAATGCCTCGGGGCAGGCGCGGTGCTGATAGGCGACGGCGATGCGATGGATGCGCGTGAGCGCCACGAGATGCGGGGCGACGAGCGGGATGTCCTTGGGCTTGCCGGTCGTGCCGCTCGTGCGCACATAGCGCACCGGCGACGCGGCGGTCAACGCCGGCTCGCCGCGCGTAATCTCCGCCTCGATATACGGCCGCAGCGCTTCGAACTCGCAGACCGGCACGCGCTGCGCGTAGTCCTCGTAGCTCGCGATGTGCGCGAAGCCGTGCTCGCGCCCGAACGTCGTCGCGCGGTTCTCGCGCACGATGCGCGCGAGCAGCGCGCGCTGCACGCGCATGGGATCGCGCAGCGCCCGCGCGATCCGCGGCGCTTCCACGAGGCGCGTGATACGCAATCGGACCGCGATCAGGGTGTCCGCGAGGCGCGCCTTGAGCGTCGGGCGTCTTCCGCCGCGCGAGCCGAACGGCGTCACCATCTGCGACCAGAAGTCCTTGGGGTAGCCGCGATCCATGATGCCGATGTCGCCGACGGGGCGCGGCAGATGCCAGGTGCGGAATACGAGATCCCACACGATCGTCGTGTTGCCGAAGTTGCACATCGCCGTCTTCGGGTCGCGCGCGTGGTGCCAGCGGTGCGTCTCGGCGCTCCCGACCACGTAATTGAGCCAGCCGTAGCGCAGCCGCACGTTGCAGTGCTGAAACAGTCCGTTCACCGAATAGAGCACGAAATAGCTCGCCAGCACCTCCGGCGCGACGCCGAGCAGGAGGAAGGGCACCGTGTCGAGGCTGAAGTGCAGCACCTTCTCGAACGGATGGAAGCGCCCCACGTTGAGTACGTACAGGATGTCGGGCGAGTGGTGCACCTCGTGCAGACGCCACAGGAGATCGTATTTATGGCAGGCGCGATGCAGCCAGTAGCGCATGAAATCGACCGCAAGCACCATCGCAATCGCCTGCGCGGCGAGCGGCCAGTGGTGCGGCCACCCTGCGCTCGGCGTGTGCGCGTGCATCCACCCGGCGAAGAAGAGCAGCGCGAGCAGCATCAGGAGCTGCGGCAATGCCACCTGCACCAGAGCCATGAACAGAGCGTCGGCCGTGACGTCACTGCGGGTCGCGCGCCACTCGAGGCGCTCCGGAAAGCGCCACTCGAGGATCACGATGACGATGCCGAGCGCGAGCACCGGCAGGTACGCCGACGCCGCGATGCCGTATCCCGCGTGCAGCATCGACGCGAACGCCGCGATCGCCGCGCTCACGAAGAGCGGATACCAGACATAGGGCAGCACGTTCCGTGCCGTCATTTTCCCTCCCTCGAAGGGGGGCGCGATTCTACACCATGCAAGTGCGCGAGCGTCAGCACGTACGCCGCGAGCGTGACGTGCAGCACCGCGGGAATCCGGCGGTGATGGCGTGTCGCTTCCCATTGTCATGGGCAAAACAGCGTACCCGGAGATCGTGTCCCCGCAACGGAATTCGCGGCAGGCAGCCCGTCAGGGCACCACGCGTAGCAGCGCCTGATACCGCGCGGACGCGAAAGCGCGTGTGGCATAATCCTCCGGCACCTGCACGCCGGATCGCTTCCCCGGCGACATCCCGTTTCACCCCAGGAGGATCCCATGGCGGACGGACTGAAACCGATACGGCGCGTCGTCACCGGCAACGACGAGCGCGGACGCTCGAAAGTGGTGTGGGACGGTCCCGCGCCCAACTCGCACGAAGCCTCGATGGGGAGCGGCCGCGGGCACACCGATCTCTGGGTGTGGAACGAGACGCCCGCGCCGCTTTCGGGGCAGAACGATGACGGCAATCTTCCGTACACCTTCTGCGGCCCGCCCAACGGCGGCCACTTCCGCGTCGTGCAGGCGCGCCCGCGTCCCGCTGACTACGATCCCGCGAAAGACAGGGAGGCGGTGCCGCCGCATCCGCCCAGGCTGCGGCCGGGCGGTCGCGGAACCTGGGATCGCGGCGGCAACAATGCGTACTCGTCGGCGATGCACAAGACGGAGACCGTCGATTACGGCATCGTGATGGCGGGCGAGCGCGGGCTCATCCTCGACGATTGCGAGCTCGTGATGAACCCGGGCGACATCGTGATCCAGGTCGGCGCGTGGCACCAGTGGACGATGCCGAAGGGCGCGATGATGGCCTTCGACATGATCGGCGCGCGCTTCGTGGATGGAGAAGCCGGTCTCGGGCAGGGAAACGACCAGCCGCTCACCACCGTGCCCAGGCTCCCTGATGGCGTCAAGCCGACGCGCCGCATCGTGACGATCGACCGCGAGCCGGGCAAGTCCTCGCTCGTGTGCGACGGACCGGCGCCCGACGTGCGCACCGATCCCGCACGTCCGGGTTACGCGTGCGCGCGACTGTGGGTGACCGACAGCACGCCGGCGAAGATCGTCTTCGAGACGCTGCACCTGCCGTACACGCTCGAGCCGCCGCCGCAGGGCTCGGTGTGCCGCGTGGAGACGTTCCCGCCGGACGACGCCTGGAAAGGCAAGGTCGGGGCGGCGCAGGTGCAGGCCTTCTACCGCGCGATGGGCTCACCCGGCGCCTCCACCTGGTCGCCGCTTGCACCGCATCCCTACATGCAGAAGACGCGCACGCTCGATTTCTGCGTCGTGCTCGAAGGCGAGATCGTGCTCGTGCTCGATACGCAGGAGGTGGCGCTCAAGGCGGGCGACGTGGTGATCCAGCGCGGCACGCACCACGCCTGGAGCAACCGCTCGACGCGCCCCGCAGTGGTCGCGATCGCCTCGCACGACGGCAGGCCGTAAACTGGCACCTCGCGCCGGCCGTCACTCCTTGGGAATGCCGGCGGTCGCGATCAGCTTCGCGAAGAGCGCGCTTTCGTTGCGCGCGTAGTCGCGGAGCGCCGCGGGTCCGCCCGCCACCACTTCCGCGCCGACTTCGGTGAGGCGCTTCTTCGCATCGGGCTCGTTGAGGGCCCACGCGACGTCGCGTGTGAGTTGATCGATGATCGGCTGCGGCGTGCCCGCCGGCGCGTAGATTCCCATCCAGCTCGCGACGTCGAAGCCGGGATAGCTCTCCGCGACCGGCGCGACCTCCGGCAACACCGATGACGGCGTCGCGGTCGAAACGGCGAGCGCGCGCAGCTTTCCTGCCTGCACGTGGCCGAGCGAGCCGACCACGTTGTTGAACTGCACGTGCACGTGACCGCTGATGAGATCGACGAGCGCCGGGGCCGCACCCTTGTACGGGACGTGCACCATGCGGATTCCGGCGCGCGATTCGAGCAGCACCATGCCGAGGTGCTGCACGCCGCCCACGCCCGAGCTCGCGTAGCTCAGCGCGCCGGGCTGCCGCTTCGCGAGGCGCACGAGGTCCGGAACGCCTCTCGCGGGAAGCGAAGGATGCGCGACCAGCACCATGCACGACTTCACCATGAACGACGCGGGCGCGAGATCGCGCTCGAAATCGTAGAGCACCGACTTCCTGAGATGCGGATACACCGTGATGGGACCGCTGTTGCCGACGAGCAGCGTGTAGCCGTCGGGCGGCGACTTGATGACGGCCTGCGTGCCGACCGCGCCGCCGCTGCCCCCGCGGTTGTCGACGATGACCTGGTGGTTCCACCGCGCCGTGAGCTTCTGCGCGACGAGCCGCGCGACGGTATCGACCGGTCCGCCCGCGGCATACGGCACCACGAGCCGCACCGGCTTGCCCGGATACGGCACCGGCTGCGCAATCGCATGATGCGCCGGCAGCAACGCCAACGCCATCACCCAAAAAGGGGTCAGGCTGGCCAAGCTCCAATTTCTGCGGAGACAGACCCGGGGTTCCGGATCTGTCTCGGGCATTTGGCGTAGTTCGAGCCCGGCCCCTTTTTCCTTTTTGTTCATTGGATGGTGAGGCCGGCGAGCTTGATCGCCTGCGCGAAACGCCCGTACTCCGCCTGGATCAGCTTCAGCATCTCGTCCGGCGTGCTGGTGAGCGGCTCCGCGCCCTGCCGCTCGAACATCTCGCGCGTGACGGGATCGTTCATCACCTTGATGAGGCTCGCGTAGATCCTGTCGTAGATCGGCTTGGGCAATCCCTTCGGCGCCATGATGCCCGCCCAGCCGGTCGAGACGAAGCCCGGGACACCGGACTCGGCGATGGTCGGCACGTCGGGGAGAAGTGGCGAGCGCTTTTCTCCGCCGACACCGATCGCGCGCACGCGTCCCGCGCGGATCTGCCCCATCACCGAGGGCGCGGGAACGATGGTCACGTGCGATTCGCCCGCCGCCACGGCATTGACCGAAGTGCCGCCCTTGTACGGGATGTGGTGCACGTCGATGTTCGCCATGTGGGTGAACAGCACCGCCGCGAGATGGCTCTGGAAGCCCGACCCGGCGTTGGCCATGTTGAGCTTGCCGGGATTGGCCTTGGCGTACGCGATGAGGTCTTTCACGCTCTTGAACGGCACGCCGGGGGTGACGACGAGCACGTTATGCGTGTTCGCGATCAGCGTGAACGCCGAAAAGTCGTTCGTCGGATGGTACGAGAGCTTCTTGTAGAGCTGCGGTGAGATCACCTGCATCGCCGTGGACGAGACGAGCAGCGTATAGCCGTCGGCTGCCGCGCGCGAGGCGATTTCCGCGCCGATGATGCCGCCGGCGCCGCCGCGATTGTCGACGATGACCTGCCTGCCCCATTCATCGGTCAGCTTGGCCGCGAGTATCCGCCCCAGCGTATCGACCGAGCTTCCGGTGCCCTGCGCGACGATGAGCCGCACCGGCTTGCTCGGGAAGCTCGCGGCCGGCTCGCTCGCTCCTCGCGCGAGATGGCCTGCTCCGAGGAGCGCTGCGCACGCGCACGCCAGCATCGCCCGGCGTGTCGCGCCCATGCGTCGGACGTCGGCTCCACTTTCCCTGCAATTTCCCATCTCGTTCCTCCCGTTGGTGTCAGCGCGGATTCTAACCGTTCGCCGTCTATGATACTGCAGCAGGGCCCGCTTTCGCCCAAAGCCATGCCGCGGCGATCGCAGTGGTGGCAAGCGTAACCGGAATGCCGACGCGCGCATGCGTCTTCCAGTCGATCGCGATCTCGCGCCGCTGCGCGGCATCCACCACGATGATGTTCGCGATGCTGCCCACGATGAACAGATTTCCCGCGAGCGTGCTCGAAAGCGCGAGCACGGGGCCGGCGATGTCGTGGCTCGCGGCGGGCAGAAGCAGCATCACGGCCGGCACGTTGGAAACGATGTTCGACAGCACGAACGCGGTCGCGAAGAGCGGCGCTGGGTGCGTCACGTCCACGCCCGCCGCAGCGAGATCGCGCATCACTTCCTGCGGCAGGCCGGTCTTCTGCAACGCATGATTCACCACGAAGAGTCCGATGAACAGCACAAGCAGCTGCCAGTCCACGAGCCCCAGCATCTTGCGCGAGTGCAGCTTGCGGCTCGTCATGAGGACGCCCGCCGCGATCAGCGCGATCACTTCGCGCGGGAGCGGCGCGGCCAGGAAGAGCCCGAATACGGTCGCTGCCACCGTCAGGCCCTTCGCGCTCTGCCAGACGTCGAACGGCGGCTCCGGGTCGACGCGCTCCGTGGCGCTGCTCCCGCCCATACGCGCGCCGGCGATCTCCCAGCGGCCCCGGGCCTGCCACGCGATCAGCGCCCACGTCGCCACCAGTCCGAAAAGCACCGGCGGCGCGGCTTGGGCGAGATAGCGGGCAAACGAAAGCTCCAGCGCCGCGCCGATCAGCATGTTCTGCGGGTTGCCGATCAAGGTGGCGGCGGAACCGACGTTCGCCGCGCACGCGAGGGCGAGCAGGAACGGCACAGGGTTCAGGCGCCGGGCGCGGCACACGTCGATCAGCACCGGCGCGACCGCGAGGCACACGATGTCGTTGCTGAAAACCGCGGCGATGAGCGCGGTCACCGCAATCAGCGCGGCGAGGAAGATCGGCGGCGCATGCGGCAGATGCCCGAGCCGCCAGGTCACCCATCCGTAGAAGCCGCCCAGCCTGAGCTGCGCGGAAATCACCATGAAGGAAAAGAGCAGCACGAGCGTCGGCGCGTGGACGGCGGCGAGCGCTTCCTCGAACGTGACCGCGCCCAGGGAGACGAGCGCGATCGCACCGAGGAGCGCGATCCCGGTGCGGTCGAGCTGCAGAAACGGCAGCCCGCCCAGGATCATGCCGAGGTAGACGAGGAAAAAGACGGCGGCGATGGTGGCGTGCTCGACCATGCCGCGTGATCCGCTAGCCGCTCGGAATGGCGGGCGCGAGCGCCGGGGCGACGCCGCGGCTCATGATCCCGCGCACGGTGCTGCGCGTCGCCGCTTCGTCCATCCAGCGGCGCACCAGCGCATACCCGGCATGGATGTGCCGCTCCCGCGCCGACGCGCTGTGGGTCCGGAAGTCCTCGCGCGGCTGGGCGAGGATGAAGCGCGCCTCTTCCTCCTGCATCGCTTCCGAAATCAGCGCGGACGCGCGCTGACGTGCCTCCGCGGTGCTGCGCTCGGTACCCAGTACCGCGAACGCACCCTGCAATCTCGGCATCCGCGAACAGACGACATACGCGAACCACCTGGCACCGAGCGCGATGGGATAGAGCTGCAGCGGCTTCGGAATTTCGGCCGGCGCATCGAGACAGGCTTCGCCCCACGCGAAGCTCAGGTCGAGCAGGTCGGTCGGCGCGTGCTGGCGCACTTCCATGGCGCCGATGCGCTCGCCCCACGCGCGGAGCAGCGGCCGATGGTGCGCGAGCCAGGACTTGAGCGCGCGCGGAAGCAGATCGATGCGATAGCTCGGATCGACGTCGTCACGGTCGGCGGGGATCGGGAGGCTCTCCCGCGCCGTGGGCCGGACCTGCAGCACCACCTGGCGCGCGTAGGCGAGGCCGAAGGCGTAGCGCGCCCGCGCGATGCGCTTGCCATTGAACTCGGGGCGGTAGCGGCGGCTGATGGAATCGCGATCGACCGCGAATACCTCCTGATCCAGCTCTTGCGCGGCAACCATCGCTTCGTCGCTGATGCCGCCCAGGCGCGCGAGCACGACGTCCAGTTGCTGCTGGAACCGCGCGCCGACGACCTCGATTTCGATGTCATCGTCGTACGCGCTGCCGCTCTCGGCCTGGCGGGCAGCGGCTTCGAGCGCGCTCCAGCTCCCGTGGCCATACATCGCCGCGAGTGCCTGGTGGCACGTCTCTTCCGTCTGCCCGGGATAGTAGCGCCTGAGCAGGTCGAGAATCCGCTCCGCGTGTGCCGGAACGGGCGTGAACCGCGCTCTTTCGTCCACGCTCAACAGCGCCTCCACGCAACGCTCACGATCCGGGATTCCCGCTCCATTCAAGACACGCGGATCGTACCATCGCGCGGGCTCGCGCAACAGTGAAATTTGTCCGCGTTCGTGAAGATCACGCCGCCCCGAGATCGCGCTCGGCGTCCGCGAGCAGTCGATCGAAGGTTTCGGGCACGCGGATCGGACGGCCCACGACACTCGGCGAATGCGCCTGCAGCCAGTAGCTGTGCGTCGGATGGGCACCGCCCGCCACCACCAGTACTATGTTGTCGGGCTTGAGCGAGATCGGCCACGGATCGAGGTCGATGCTCGCGCGCGTGACCGGGTTCGAGTCGATCTCGATCCACGCGGGCGCCCCCGCGCGGCGCATCTGCTCCATCGGAATCTTCGAATTCTCCCACAGAAACTGCCGGATCGAGGGTTTGGTCCAGCCGAGTTCGGCCATCATCTTGGCGACCACCGGCGAGATCATCATGATGCCGGGCGTGCCCTTCTCGTAGCCGGCGAGCGCGGCGAGATTCGGCGTGCGCATGAAATCGGCCATGCGCCACAGGCCGTTGCGCACGTCCTCCTCGGGCGACTCCTTCTTCGCGCCGCGCCGGCGGACGTTGGTGACGCCGCTCGCGAAAACGACCGAGACCGAGTTCGAGCCCGGCGCGAAGCCGTGGCGCTCGGTGCCGTGCGGCAGCCATCCGGACGGCAGCGACGCCTCATCCTCGGCAAAGACCGCGTTGGTGTAGCGCATCGCACCGAAGATCGCCATCGTGCCCACACCCGGCAGCGCGCCGCCGACGTTCTGCTGCAAAAGCCGCAGTGCACGCCCGATGCTCGCGCCGGCGGGACGCTGCGGGTCGGGGCCGAGCAGGCCGAAGCCGGAATTGAGGCGGATCTCTCTCGCGATCGGGCCGTTCACGATCACCACCGGGAAGGGACCGCCCGAGGTCGCCTGGAGCTGATCGAAGCCGTTGCTCGGGTCGAGGCACGCCTCCACCGCGGCGATGAGCACCGGAAGATACTCGGGACGTCCCCCCGCCATCGCGAGCGCGATGGCGCAGGTTTCCACCGTCGTCACCCCGCCGCGCGGGGGAAACTTGCCAATCACGTGATGGCGCGGCAGCACGGTGCCCTGCAGGAGCCGGTCCACGCGCTCGCGGGTCGCGGGCCACAGCGGCAGGCCGTCGCCCCACAGTTTCGCGAGCAGGAGATGGTTCGCCTTCTCGAGCGCGACTTCGTAGCTCGAGCCCTCGACTGAGAGCATCGGGCTTTGCGCCGTCTCCTGCGCGAATTTCGATTTCCAGCGCGTGAGCGCGTCGTAGAACTCATGCCGGCGCTCGCGGATCGCGCTGATGTCGCTGCCGGGCAAGAACATCGCGATCGGGAAGGTCACCATCGCAGCGTCCGGCGCAAGGCCGATGCCGGTCACCGCGTTCTTCATCACGCCGACGAAGTCGCTTCGCGTCAGCGTGACGGTGGGGATGCCCAGCGCTTCGATTCGGGCGGCTGCACGGCCGCACGCGGTGGCGCAGGCCCCTCAGGCCGCGTTGCCGACGATCACCGCGTCGACGCCGCTCTTCTTCACCAGCGCCGCGGTTTCCTCGGTGCCGATCAGCGCGTTGCCCTGCGGAAAGGCGTCCACCGGCAGCACTTCGATGCCGGGAATGTCTTCTTCGAAGAGCGATTTGAGTAGAGGCAGCATGCGATACGCCTGCCACTGCTCGTTGCTGACGATGCCGATGCGCTTGCCTTCGAGGGATGCGAGCCGCGGCGCGTGCGGCACGGTGACTTCGAGCGCGCCGGACGGATCGTAGAACTCGAGCGTGACCATGGATGCCTCCGGGGATCGGGCGTGGATCGGGCGTGGATTCTGCCCGAATCTATCACACTCCAGGGAGGGCGCGCCTAGCGAGCGGGAACTGAACCGGAGAAGGAGCGCCCAGAAGTGCGTGCAAGGCGGGCACGAGCTCCCGGCCGATCGCGCGCTTGCATACGTAGGCGCGTGCCCCCGCGCGGCGCGCAGCGGCACGATGGGTTGCATCGTCGAAGACCGAAACGACGATCACCGCGGTATCCGGCGAGCGCTCGTGCACGAGCCGCGTCGCCGAGATGCCGTCCATGCCGGGCAGTTCCACGTCCATGACGACGAGCACCACGCGGTTGGTATCGAGTATGCCCAAGGCTTCCTCGGCGCTCGCCGCCGCGCGCACCTCGAGCTCAGGAAACGAGGCCGCGATGAAATCGCACAGGGCGCGGCGGACCGCCTCATGGTCGTCCACCACGAGGGCGATGTACCCGCCTGAAGGCGCCTCGTTCATGAGGCCAGTGTAGAAGCGCGGCCGGGGGAAATCTGTCGGGAATGTCTGACAAGTCGCGACCGGTTTTTCCGGACAACGCCGGCGCCGTACGGTCAGTCGAGGCCGGTGACGCCGTGCTGGATCGCGAACTTCACGAGCGTGGCGAAGTCGTCGATGCCGAGCTTTTCCATCATGCGCGCGCGATAGGTCTCGACGGTCTTGGGCGAGAGCGCGAGAACGGACGCGATATCGGGGACCGCATGGCCCTCGGCGAGCATCTGCAGCACCTGGCGCTCGCGCGAACTCAGGCGCGCGAGCGGATCGTCGGCGGCGGGATTGAGCACCTGGTCGATCACCGTTTCGGCCAGCTCGCGGCTGAGATAACGGCCCCCTTTGTGAACCACGCGAATCGCCTCGACCACCTCTTTCGCGGCCGAGCGCTTGACCACGTAGCCGCTCGCACCGGCCTGGAACGCCCGCAGCACGTGCATGGCATCGGAGTACATCGAAAGCATGATGACGCGCGTGCCCGGCAGGTGCTCGCGGATCAGAAACGCGGCTTCCGTGCCGTTCAGCTCCGGCATCGCGTGATCCATCAGCACGATGTCGGGACGCATTTCGCCCGAGCGGCGCACCGCGTCGCGGCTGTCCTGAAGACAGTCGATCACTTCCATGTCGCACTCGGCCTCGACCACGTAGCGCAGGCCCTCCGCCACCACGCCGTGATCGTCCACCACGAGTACCCGGATCGCCATTACGCGGGCACCTCGACGGTGATGCGCGTGCCGCATCCGGGCGCTGACTCGACTTCGAGACGGCCGCCGATCGCCTGCGCTCTTTCCCTCATTGACAGCATGCCAAAGCGGCTCGTGCCGCGGCCGCTCGCGAGACGCGCCAGGTCGAACCCCGCCCCGTCATCGGCGACGGACATCAGGGTGTATCCGTCCACGCGCCGCAGCGAGATATCGATGCGCCGCGGCTGCGCGTGCCGCGCGGCATTGGCCAGCGCCTCCTGCGCGACCCGGAAGAGCGCGATTTCGCGTTCGACCGGCAGGCGGCCGTCGCGCCCCTCGGCGGTGACACGCGTCTCGATGCCGGTGCGCCGGCTGAACGCCTCGCCGTACCATTCGAGCGCCGGCAAAAGGCCGTAGTCGTCCAGCATCGGTGGGCGCAGCTCGGACATCAGGCTCTCGAGCGCGGCACTCGTCGCTTCCAGCAGCGCGATGGAATTGTCGAGACGTGCCTTCAACGCTTCGGTCGTCCCGCCCAGTTGCGAGCGGACGATGTCGAGGTTGATGCCGAGCGCCGTGAGGTTCTGCCCGAACAGATCGTGCAGCGCGCGCGAGAAGCGCTGCCGTTCGCTCTCCTGAGCCGCGACGAGCCGCCGCGAGAGCGCCTCGAGCTCTTCGGCGGACGCCTGTAGCGTTGTTTTCGTCATGTCGCTCGCACTCCGCACCCGGTGCGCCGGATGGGCCTCGCGCCGATTATGCAACATCCCGCGGCGGGCGGCCGCACGAAAAAGAAAAGGCCGGAAGATCTCCGGCCTTACGTCATGCAAACCGCAAGTCTTAGCGGGACTTCCGCGACTTTCTCGACCTGCCCGATTTGCGGGAGGAGGATTTGCGCGGCGGCACTTTGGCGCCGGCGCGGCGGGCTTCCGACAGCCCGATCGCGATCGCCTGCTTGCGGCTCCTCACCTTCTTGCCGGAGCGGCCGCTCTTGAGCGTTCCGCGTTTGCGCTCGTGCATCGCCTTGCGCACCTTCTCGGACGCCTTTCTGCCGTACTTGGCCATGGCGTGTCTCCTCGTTGCAAAAAAAGTAGGAGCCGGCGGCGCACGCGAAGTTCCGGGGCGCTATGACGGGCGCTTTACCTCCCGGTGCTCGGGGTTATTCGCTGCGAAATCCAGTCGAGTATCGGAGCGAGGCGCGGCGGGGCGATGCGGCGCGCCTCTTCGAGCGTCACCCAGCGGAATTCGTGGTGCTCCGGTCGGCCGAGCTCCGCACTCATCGGCAGGCACACCGCGCCGTCGCCCGATTCGGCGAGGTAATAGCGGGCGACCTTGCCGCCGTAGGGCGCGGTCTCGCAGTACGCATCGCCCCACGGCATGCGCAGATTCTCGAGCGTTGTTTCCTCCTTCACTTCGCGGCGCGCGGCAGCGAGTGCGTCTTCGCCCGGCTCGACCAGCCCCTTGGGAAAATCCCACAGGCGGTACGCTCGGAGCATGAGGCAGCGCCACTCCCCGTCAAAGCGGCGGAGCACCACCATTCCCGCCGCGAGCCGCTTCGCCACCGCAGACCGACGCTACGCCGTGACGCGCTGCGGCGTGGACAGGGGATCGAAGTCCTGCCATTTGCCATCGCGCCATGTGCCGTGCGCGCGCTCGATATCGCGCGCGCCGTATTGCCGCAGCACCCCGATCGCGCGGTCCTCCGACGCGCGCCCGCTCAGTTTGACGGCCACCAGCATACCGGCGTGGCGCGGCTCCCGGGCGGGAGACTTGCCGGCTTCGCGCTCCGGTCCCTCGCCGCTCTTGCCGAGCGCGCCCACGAGCGATCCGGTGTAGGCGCCGACCCCCAGTGCCGCGAACGCGGCGATGGGACCGAGCGCCGCCGCTGCCGCCGCACCGGCGGCGAGGCCCACTGCGCCGCCGGCCGCCGCACCCTTGAGCGCGCCGGCATCGCTTTCACGCGCGCCGGGAGATTCCTCGCGATCGCCGCCGACAGGATAGGTCGCATGCTGACCCGGGGGGTTCAGAAAGAAGACGCACACGTCGCCCGGAGCGAAGCCCGAATGCACCAGCTCCTCGACCGCTTCGGTCGCGCGCGCGTTGTTCTCGAAATTGCCTGCGATGATGCTCGCCATGTCAGGGTCTCCTGGAAGGTGATCCTTTTAAGACAGCGCCCGCAGGCGGCGGATTCGATGAGTTTTTCTAAAACCTTTCATGCCGGCGGCGCCTCGGCCGGCGTCGCGCTCAGCGCGGTGGCGAGCGCGTCATCCACCGTCTCGACCCAGACCAGCTCGAGCTTGTCGCGCGCTTCCTGTGGAATCTCCTCGAGTTCCTTGCGGTTGCGCGCCGGCAGCATGACGGTCGTGATGCCCGCACGCAATGCCGCCAGCACTTTCTCCTTTACCCCGCCGATCGGCAGCACGAGACCGCGCAGGCTGATCTCGCCGGTCATGGCGACTTCGCTCCTCACCGCGCGCGAAGTAAGAAGCGAAGCGAGCGCGACGAACATGGCGACACCCGCGCTCGGCCCGTCCTTCGGCGTGGCCCCCGCCGGGACGTGGATGTGGATATCGGATTTCTCGAACGTGTCTTCCCGGATGCCGAGCGTGTGCGCGCGCGCTTTCGCGAGCGAGAGCGCCGCCTGCGCGCTCTCCTTCATGACCTCGCCGAGCTGGCCGGTGAGTATGAGCTTGCCGCTGCCCGGCGTGCGGCTCGCTTCGACAAAGAGGATGTCGCCGCCGACCGGCGTCCACGCGAGCCCGGTCGCGACACCCGGAACGCTGGTGCGCATCGCCACCTCGGACTCGAAGCGTCGCGGCCCGAGGATAGGCGCGAGATCCTCGACACCGATTCTCACTTTCTGGGCTTGCCCCTCCGCGATGCGCACCGCGACCGCGCGGCACACCGCACCGATCTCGCGCTCGAGATTGCGCACGCCCGCTTCGCGCGTGTAGTCGCGCACGATGGCGGCGAGCGCCGCGTCGTCGATCGCGAGCTGCTCGGCCGTCAGTCCGTTCGCCGCGAGCTGCCGGCCGACGAGATAGCGCCGCGCGATCTCGAGCTTCTCCTGCTCGGTGTAGCCCGGAAGCTGGATCACTTCCATGCGGTCGCGCAACGGCCCCGGAATCGTGTCGAGCACGTTCGCGGTGCAGATGAACATCATGCGCGAGAGATCGAACGGCACCGCGAGATAGTTGTCGCGGAACGTCGCGTTCTGCTCCGGATCGAGCACTTCGAGCAGCGCCGAGGCCGGGTCGCCGTGGAACCCGCCCGCGCCCAGCTTGTCCACCTCGTCCAGCATCAACACGCCGTTGCGCGCGCCAAGCTTGCGTACGGTCTGGATGATGTTGCCGGGAAGCGCGCCGATGTAAGTGCGGCGATGGCCGCGGATCTCCGCCTCGTCGTGCACGCCGCCCAGGCTCACGCGCGCGAACTTGCGTCCGGTCGCGCGCGCGATGCTCTGCCCGAGCGAGGTCTTGCCCACGCCGGGCGGGCCGACGAAGCACAGGATCGGACTCTTGCCGGCGGGATTCAACTTGCGCACGGCGAGATACTCGAGGATGCGCTTCTTGATCTTCTCGAGCCCGTAGTGGTCTTCGTCGAGGATGCGCCGCGCCTCCGCGATGTCGATACGCTCCTCGCCTTCGACGCTCCACGGCAGCTCGATCAGCCACTCGAGATAGGTGCGCACCATCGAATGCTCGGCGGCGGCTTCCGGCATGCGTTCGAGGCGCTTAAGCTCCTTGCGCGCCTGCTTTTCCACCTCTTCCGGCATCTTCGCCTCGGTGATCGCCCTGTCGAGCTCGGCGATCTCGGCCGCGGTCTCGTCGCCCTCGCCCAGCTCCTTCTGGATGGTGCGCAACTGTTCGCGCAGCAGATGGCGCCGGCCCTGCTCGTCGAGCGACTCCTTCGTGCGCTCGCTGATTTCTCGCGACAGCTTCAGGACCTCCACGCGGTGCGACAGCACTTCGAGCAGGCGATCGAGCCGCGCCTTCAAGTCGAACATCTCGAGGAGCTGCTGCTTCTCTTCGGGCGGCAGCTCGACGAAGCCGGCGATGAAATCCGCGAGCCGCGCGGGCGACTTCACGCTGCGCAGCGCCGCCATCATCTCTTCCGGCGCCTGCGGCAGGAGCTGCAGGATTTCCGCGGCGCGCTCCATCAGATTGTGTGCACGCGCTTCGATGTCCGCGTCCACCGCCTCGGTCTCTTCGATGAACTGCACGCGGGCCACCGTGTAAGGATAGCCATCGATGAACTGCAGCACGCGGAAGCGGCTCTCGCCCTGGCAGATCGCATGATGCGTGCCGTCGGGCGCGGTGACGTAGCGCAGCACGTTGGAGGAAGTGCCGACCCAGTGAAGATCGTCGGGGCCCGGCTCGTCCGCTTCCGGGTTGCTCTGCAGCAGCACGCCGATCGGGCGCTGCGCGCGCACCGCCTCCTGCACGGCGGCGCGCGAACGCGTCCGCCCGATGGTGATCGGAAACACCACGCCCGGGAACAGCACCACGTTGCGCACCGGCAGGATGATGAGCGCGTCCTGGGGCAACGCGCGCGTCGTGCCCTCGCGCGGAGCCTGCGTTCCGGCCTGCGGCGTATCGGGTGAAGCATGGACGGCGTCGGCGTGGGCCGGCGTGATCGATGGTTCGTTCATGTGCAGCTCAATCCAGCTTGCGCAGCGTCAAAGTGAGACAGCCATCGGCGAAACGGCGCTCGCCCGGCTCGTAGTGCCCTGGCGGCAGCTGAATGCGCCGCTCGAAGTAGCCGTAGGGAATTTCCAGCCGATGCACTTCGCATCGCGGCCCGCCGAACGGAATGCGGCTCTCGGCGCGGATCACGATGGTGCCGCCGGCTTCCAGCGCAACGTCGACGCGCTCGGGCGCGACACCCGGAAGGGCCGTCACGATGATGATCTCGCGCTCGTCTTCGAATACATCGACCGGCGGCTCCCACACCGGGCGCGTCTGCGCGGAAGCGGTCAGCCGGAAGAACCGGCGGTGCAGCCGTTCGGCTTCGTCGAGCAGCGTGCACGCCTCTTCCCACATCCAGCTCGCAGGACTACGCCGCGGCATGATGGATTTCCCGGGTGTTCATTCAGGTGTAATGAGGCTGAATCGGCTCAATTCAAGTCAGAACGGGCCGCCGGGCAGACGGCATTCGAGCGCCTTCAGCCGCCCTTCGAGGTCGCGAATGCGCTCGATCAGCGTCAGCACCAGCGCGAGCCCGGGCACGCCGAGGTCGAAATCGTTCCGCAGCCGGCATGCGGTGCGCGCCGTTACAAGGCAGCGCGCGGTGAATGTCGGGCTCGCCGCGGCCGGATCGATGGGGACCAGCGCCTCGTATTCCACCAGCTGTTCGAGCTCCGATGTCGAAAGACCGGACAGTTCGGCAAGCTCGTCGAGCGAAAATTCCTCGCGCTCGTCGAGCCAGCGTGCCTCGGTGAGTTCGATTCTCATTTTGTCGCCTCGCGTTTGAGATCGATCCGGGGATTGAAGCGTGAGACCTGCGCGAGTTCCTTCATGAGCGCGCGCTCGCGCTCGCCCGGAGCGTCGGGCACCACGATTCTCACGATCGCGTAGAGGTCGCCCTCGCCGCCGCGCGGCTTGGGCAGGCCGCGACCGGCAAGCCGCAACCGCTGACCGGCCTGCGTGCCCGGTGGAACCTTGAGATTGACCGCACCCGTGAGCGTCGGAACCTCCACGGTCGCGCCGAGTACCGCTTCCCACGGCGCGAGCGGCAGGTCGAAATAGAGATCGTGTCCATCGGGCCGGAACAGCGGGTGCGGTTTCAGCACGATGTTGAGGTAGAGGTCGCCATCGCGTCCGCCGTGTGCGCCTTTGCCGCCCTTGCCCGGCACGCGCAGCCGCTGCCCGTGCGTCGCGCCTTTCGCAATGCGCACCTTGAAGCTGCACTGTGAGCGACGCGGCAGGCCGCGCGCATCGCGCTCGAGCACGTTCTGGCTCACCTCGAGCTCGGTGCCCTGCGCCGCCTGCTCCAGCGTGAGCTCCGCGGTCATCTCGTGATCCTCACCCGGAATGGGCACGTTCGCGCCCGCACCGCGCGTGCGGAAGCGGCCGGTGAGCCCGGCGAAGAGATCCGCCAGATCGAGGTCTTCGAAGTCGACATCGCCCGGCTCGAAGTGCGTGTGAAACTGCCGCTCCCAGTCGGGCGGCGGACGGAATTCCTGCCCGGATTGATAGCGGCCGAGGCGGTCGTAGGCGGCGCGCTTCTCGGGATCCTTCAGCGTCTCGTACGCCTCTCCGATCTCCTTGAATTTCTCTTCGGCGCCCGGCTCCTTGGAGACGTCCGGATGATACTTGCGCGCGAGCTTGCGATAGGCCTTCTTGATGTCGTCCGGGCCGGCATCGCGGGCGACCCCGAGGATTGCGTAGTAGTCCTTGTATTTCATGGCTTCCTGTATAGACCGTGCGGAACCGCTTCAGTGCTCGTGCCGGCCTTCGCGCAGGTGCGAGCAGGGATGCAGCATCGGTTCACATCGAACCGGTTTGATCGCGGTACCCGCGCCGCGCAGAACGTGTGCGCGCGCGGCGTGAAATTATTTGCGGTGACGGCCAACGCGGAAACCGGCTGGCGGCGTACGCCTCCAACGCTGTGTAGTGCCACCGCGTACATTCCACCCCACCCGCAGAGGAGCGTTTGAACATGAAGGCCGTCGTATTCCATGGCATCGGCGATATCCGTCTCGACGACGTCCCCGAGCCGCGCATCGAGCAGCCCACCGACGCCCTGGTGCGGCTTACCGCGAGCGCCGTATGCGGCACGGACCTGCACATGATCCGCGGCACGATGCCCGGCATGAAGCCGGGTACCATCCTCGGCCACGAAGGCGTCGGCATCGTCGAGGACGTTGGCGCGGACGTTCGCAACTTGCGCAAAGGCGATCGCGTCGTAATTCCTTCCACCATCGCGTGCGGCTACTGCGTCTACTGCCGCGCCGGCTATCACTCGCAATGCGACAACGCCAATCCCAACGGCCGGCTCGCTGGAACGGCGTTCTTCGGGGGCCCGCAATCCACCGGCCCGTTCCACGGCCTGCAGGCCGAGTACGCGCGCATACCCTTCGCGGCCACCGGTCTCGTCCGGCTTCCCGACGACATCGATGACGACCGCGCGATCATGCTCTCGGACATCTTCCCGACCGGTTACTTTGGGGCGGATCTCGCCGAGATCAAGGACGGCGATACCGTCGCGGTGTTCGGCTGCGGTCCGGTCGGGCAGTTCGCGATCGCGAGCGCGAGGCTGCTCGGCGCAGGCCGCGTCTTCGCCGTGGACTGCGTGGACTCGCGACTCGACATGGCGCGGCTGCAGGGCGCGGAAACGATCGACTTCAACCGCGAGGATCCAGTCGAGACGCTGCTGCGCATGACCGGCGGCATCGGCGTGGATCGTGCGATCGACGCGGTCGGCGTCGATGCCGAATCGGCGCGTCGCGGTCCCGCCGCGAAGCAGACACAGGGCGAGAAACAGCAGGCGGAGCAGGAATTGCGGCAGATCGCGCCCGAAACGCGACCGAAGGGTGATCTCTGGCGGCCGGGCGACGCACCATCACAGGCGGTGACGTGGGCGGTGTCCGGCCTCGCAAAGGCCGGCACGCTGTCCATTATCGGCGTGTACCCGCAGACCGATCGCTTCTTTCCGCTCGGTGCGGCCACCAACAAGAATCTCACGATCAAGATGGGGAACTGCCATCACCGCGCATACATTCCCACGCTCGTCGAATTCGTGCAATCCGGCGTGATCGATCCCGCGACCGTACTCACGCAAACGCAGCCGCTCGCTTCCGCGATCGAGGCGTACGAAGCCTTCGACCGCCGCGAGCCGGGCTGGGTGAAGGTGAAGCTCGAGCCCGCCGTGCGGCAGCGCAGGGCGGCATGAGTTTACTTCGGAAGGAGAGCCTCATGCCAGGAACGACGATGGAACGGTGCATCCGCGATTGCCTCGATTGCCATGCGGTGTGCATCGACATGGCCATGAACCACTGTCTCGAGACGGGCGGGCGCCATGTCGCGCCTCATCATTTCCGCCTCATGATGAATTGCGCCGACATGTGCGCGACCGCGGCGGGATTCATGCTGAGCGGATCCGGGCTGCAGCGCGAAGTGTGCGCGCTGTGCGCGCGCGTTTGCGAGGCGTGCGCCCGCAGTTGCGAAGACGTCGGCGACATGGAGCGCTGTGTCGCGGCATGCCGTCGTTGTGCGGAAAGCTGTCACGAAATGGGAGCGGGCGCTCGCGCGCTCCAATCGGCCGAAGTGCTGCCGATGTAAGCGCTGCTACGCTTCGCCGCCGGTTACACGACCGACTGCCCGGACGATGAGCGCCCTGACAACCGGAAATCTTCCAGCCGTTCCGGGCGAGCGGGACCGCGACCGGACTGTTCGACGCAACTCTTACAAGACCGGTGCAGGAATTACACCATTGTTGCAGCCATTGCGAACGCTGCATGCCCGGGGATGCGCCAAACGGAGACGCAAGGCGGATCAGGTCACGACGTCGCGCTGCCTTGCCGAGTCGCGGATGGGCTGTGCGGGACTTTCGCGGCGCGGCAGGCGCGGAGCAAGGCAGGCGAGGCCCAGTACCGCGCCGGCCATCAGCTCGTCGAAGCGGTACGCGAGATTGATGCGTTGCGCGACGAGCGCCGCGAGGGCGGACAGGCGCAGTTGCAGCGGCAGGCTGTCGCTGCCGTGTGTCTCCGTATAGAAGCGCATGCGGTGTATCCGTACCGCGAGTACCGAGAGCGCATCGATCATGGCGCCCGCGCTCTCGCTGCAAGACCGCGCGCGCGCATGGCGCCGCACGTTGCCCAGCATGTCGAGCAGGCGTTCATCGATCGCGCTCACGGCGGCGCTGCGCTCGAAGTTGTAGCGGGCGATGCGATGGCGGCAAATCGCAAGCGCGTCATCCTCGAGGGAAATGTGCCGCGCTCTTTCCTCTTCCATGGAAAGCAGCGCATTGCAGCGATGGTTATCCGCGATCTTGCGCCACAGCACGGGAAACGGCGTGCAGGGCAGCGCCCACTGCGCGCCCTCGGGAGCCAACGCGCTGTCGTGGAAGGCCGTGACGGCCGCCGCGTTGATGCTCCTGACAAGCTCGTAGTTCATTGTCGCGGTGAAGTCCAGGGTTCCGCTGCGAGCGAAGCAAGCTGCATGCCATATGCTCCGGCGAAGCCCGTCCTGGGTACAGGGATTGCTTAGGGTTCGGCACGCGCGACCCCCGGAACCCGGCAGCGCAGTGAGTTGATCAACTCTTTTTGCGAGGAGCGATGTATGAGAGTAAGCGAGGCAATGAGCCGTGACGTGAAGGTGGCGAGCCCCGATCAGACGATCCGCGATGCTGCCCGCATCATGAGCGAAATCGACGCCGGTGTGCTTCCGGTCGGAGAAAACGACCGTCTGGTCGGCATGATCACCGACCGCGACATCGCGGTACGCGCCGTGGCGCAGGACCGGCCGCCCAGCACGAAAGTCCGCGAGGTCATGAGCCGCGAGGTGCTCTACTGCTACGAGGATCAGGATCTCGAGGAGATCGCGATCAACATGGGCGACGAGCAGGTGCGCCGCATGCCGGTGGTCAACCGCGACAAGCGCCTGGTCGGCATCATCTCGATCGGCGACGTGGCGCAGACGGCGAACGCGAAGACCGCGGGCCGGGCCGTCGCGGACATCTCGTCCCCGGGCGGCCAGCACACGCAGAAGTCGACTTGAGCGGCGCTCCGCACCTGATGCAACAGGCGGGCACGTGAAGGCGTGCCCGTTTTGCGTTGTGGCCATGATGAGTGCGACGAGAAAGAGAGGAGCGGGATTGCTCGACCTCTGGTACAAAAACGCGGTCATCTGCAGCCTCAACGTCGCGATGCCGGCGGAATTCGAGGGCGCCGGATCCTCATATCGAGCACGATGACGCGCCGCGACGAGTCGGTTGAAGGCCGCTTCCAGCTCGGGCCGGTCGAAGGCCTCGTGATCGAGCCCGCCTGACCGCGCCCATGCCGACGCACCCGATCGTGGGAACGCGATGATCTATCGCCGCCGGGCCTCGGAATCAATGTGGCATTTCTGCCGCAACTGTTCCGGTTGGCCAACCGAGGCGTACGAAGAGCGCACCATCGAGCCCGCGCGCGATGCGCTCTGCGCCGAGTGCACGCGGAAGAACGACGAGCTGAAGTGCGAGGTGATGCCGCAGCCGGGCGCAGCCTGATCAGCCTGCGCCCGGTGCCGGCACACGCACATCCGGCCGGCTGAGGCGTCGCGATGCCGCCGCCTCCGCCGCGCGTTCGCGGCGCGCCTGCGTTCGTACCTCATTGAACGCGGCGCCGAAGAGAAAGACCTGCACGGAGTAGTAGATCCACACGAGCAGCACCACGAGCGAGCCCGCGGCGCCGAAGGCATCCGCGAAGGCCGCCCGCCCGAGATACAGACCGAGGAGTTCCTTGCCGACCGTCATCAGCACGCTCGCCAGCAACGCGCCTGGCCACACGCTCGACCAGCTCTGGCGCTGCGGCGGGAGCCACCGCAGCAGCAGCCCGAAGAGCGCGGCGAGGATCGCGACCGACAGCGCCCAGTTGAGCAGGAGGGTGATCACGGTGAGCACCGGATAGCGATCGAGGATCCAGGCACCGACCGCCGCGATCAGTGCGCTCGCGATCAGCGAGACGAGCAGCAGGAAGCCGATCGCGAGCACGAGCGCCAATGCCCACAGCCGGGCGCGCACCATGGCGGACAGCCCGCCCGCCGCCTCGGTCCGAGCGCGTTGCGCAGCTCGACCAGAACGCCCGTCGCGCCCACGAACAGCGTCACGGCGCTCGTCACGCCGGCCCAGCCGCCGTTGTCCGATGCGAGTGCCGCGTCGATCATCGTATCGACGACGGCCGCGGTGCGTTCGCCCATCAGGGCCGTCACCTGCGCCAGAAACTGCTCGCGCGCGAAGTCGGGGCCGAGAAACGCGCCGGCAAGCGTCACCGCGATCATGAGGAGCGGCGCGAGCGAAAAGATCGAATAGAAGGCAACCGCTGCGCCGAGCCGCGCCGAGCCGCGGTCGATCCACAAGGCCCGATGCCGCCTTTACGCGCCGCCACGCGGGTCGTGCCGAGGCGGCGAGGTCGGCTCGTGCAACATCCGTGCCCATGCCACCGGCCGCGCAACATGCGTGGCGCCTCCGGGAAAGCAGCGGCGCTCCGGTAAGAATTGCAGCGCCTTTGGTAAGGGCTGCCCGCGGGGCGCTTTCATGACCGGTGCATTGCGCGTGAAGCCTCTCATCGCCACGACGTGGCATGCTCCTTGCAGCGCGTGCTTCCGCCTGAATCGAGCGAAGGACATCCACATGGACACCACGACCACCACCGAAGCCGCAACCGAACGCGCTCACGAGACCATCGACCGCGCGCACGACACGGTCGAGCGCGCGACCGCCAGCGCGCACCGCGTCGTCGATCGCGCGTCCGAAAACGCGCGGCGGTGGGCGGCTTCCGGCCAGCAGCTTTCCACCGAAGTCGGAAGCTACGTGAGCGCGCATCCGGTGCAGACGCTCGCCATCGCTTTCGCGACCGGATTCATGCTCGGCCGGCTCCTGCGCTGAGCGCAGTTCGATGCCCGCGGATTCTCCCCGGCGCGCCCACCGCACCGCGCTCGGGCAGTTGCTCGCGATCTGGGCGACGCTCCCGCGCGCGGTTCGCCGCTACGCGCACGACCTCGGGGCGGTCGCCGCCGAAGAGGGCCGCGAGATTCCCCGCCGGCTCGGCACGGCGGCGATCGGGTTCGCGCTCGCCGGCATCCTGGTGGTGTCCGGCTGGATTCTGCTCTGCGCCGCGACGGCCTCGTGGCTCGCAACAGCGCAGGACTGGCGCTGGGACAAGGCGCTGTACCTCGTAGCGGCGGTCAATGTCGCGCTCGCGTTGATCGCCGGACTCCTCGCATACCGCGCGCTGAAAACGCCTTTCTTCCCCTACACGTCGTACGAGTTCGAGCGGCTGCGCCACGGCGAGCTCACGCACGCCCACGAGACCGCGAAGGCGAGCGCACCGCGCGTGGAGCCGGGGCCGCGCGAGCGCGAGCTGCTGCGCTCGGAGGCCGAACTCGAAGCCCGCCTCACCGAGGCGCGGCGCGTCACCCCGCAGCTCATCGCAACCCCTTCGGTGATTGCCGCTGTCGCCGGCATAGGCCTGGTCGCCGGATTCGCGACCGCCGGACGCCGTCGTTCGCGTGCAAGGCGATCGGCGTCCGACACCGCGCACGTGCCGCTCGCGCGCCAGCTCCTCGACATCGCCTTCGGTCAGCTCTCGAGCCTCGCCGTCGCCGCGGCGCTGCGCGAATTCCAACGCCGCGCCGGACACGATGCGCCGCCCTGTTGATCGGGCGTGCGGCGTGCGCAACGTGAACGGCGGCTGATTCGCGCCATGCAGATCTGCATCGCGAAGACGCCGACGCGCTCGTGCTGGTTACCGAATGGGCGGCCTTCCGACCACCCGATCTGGAACGGCTCGCGGCGAGCATGCGCCAGAAAATCATCTTCGACGGCTGCAACCAGTACGACGCGCTCGCCCTCTACAACGCGGGGTTTGAATATTTCGGCATCGGCCGTGCCACGCCGCCGCTCGCCGTGGCGATGCCGGACCTGCGCGTCGCTTCCAGCCGCGCCTGAGATATCTGCGGCATCGATTCCTCCGGTTACGGTTGAAATTTCCGACGCGGCAGTCCGCAGGATTTACCGCTCGGCCCGTCCTTCTCCGCGGTGACCTCCCCGCAGTGCACCGCCTGGAATAAGACTTGCTCGCCGTCGCGGGGTCGCGACCGCACTCACTCCCGGCACATGCAGGACGTCGTCGTATCGGTTGTCGTTCCGACCCGCGGCCGGCCGGCCCTGCTCGCGCGCTGCCTCAGCGCGCTCTGCGGTCAGAGCCTCGATCCGAAATCGTACGAGGTCATCGTCGTGGACGACGGTCCGGATCCCGCAACCCGTAGTGCAGTGGAAGACTGCGCCGCGCGGGCTGCGCTGCGGGGCCTTGCCGTCCATTACATCGCTTCCCCGGGCCCGCACGGTCCGGCGGCGGCGCGCAACCGCGGCTGGCGGCGGGCACGCGGCGAGATCGTCGCCTTTACCGACGACGACACCGAGCCGGCGGCGGACTGGCTTGCAGCGGGCGTTGCCGCCTTCGACCGCGAGACCCATGCCGTGTCCGGCCGCATCGTCGTGCCGCTCCCGCCCGATCCGACCGATTACGAGCTCGATGTCGCGGGCCTAAGCCGCGCCGAATTCGCCACTGCGAACGTGTTTTGCCGCAAGTCGATGCTCGCGCGCATCGACGGCTTCGACGAGCGCTTTCCGCTCGCGTGGCGCGAAGACTCGGACCTGCAGTTCAGCCTGCTCCGGGCGGACGCGCTCATCAGGCGCGCCGACAACGCGATCGTCGTGCATCCGGTGCGCCCGGCGGGATGGGGCGTGTCACTCGGCCAGCAAAAAAAGGTGATGTTCGACGTACTGCTCTACCGCAAGCATCCCGCGCTCTACCGCAACCGCATCCGCCGCACTCCGCGCTGGGATTACTACGCGGTCGTCGCCGCACTGCTCACCGCGATAGTCGCGCTGAGTGCGGGCGCGCCGGTGCTTGCCATGGCGGCCGCGGCGGTGTGGCTGGCGATGACGTTGTGGTTTTGCGTGCGGCGGCTGCGCCGCAGCTCGCGTGAAGTCCGGCACGTCGCGGAGATGATCGTGACCTCCGCGCTGATTCCTCCCATCGCCGTGTTCTGGCGCCTGGTCGGAGCGGTCCGCTTCCGTGCCTGGCTCGCGTAGCGAATGATGGAGCAGCTTCTGGTCATCTCGCCGCACCTCGACGACGCCGTGTTCGGCTGCGGCGACCTGCTCGCAGCGCATCCCGGAAGCACGGTCGCCACGGTCTTCGCGGGCGTACCGCAGCACTTTCCGGGGCTCACGGAGTGGGACGCGATCTGCGGCTTTCTCAGCGCGCGCGAAGCGGTGCTCGCGCGCCGCCGCGAAGACGAAACGGCGCTCGCCCGCCTCGGGGCGCGGGCGCGGTGGCTCGACTTCGCGGACGCGCAGTACCGGGAGACCCCGCGCCGCGTGGACGTGACCCGCGCGCTGCGCGGCGTGCTGCAGGAGACGCCGTGCGACACGGTGGTATTCCCGCTCGGGCTTTATCACAGCGATCACGAGCTCGTGCATCACGCCATGCTCGCCCTGGTGCGCGAAGGGTGGCCGCTGCGATGGATGTGCTACGAGGACACCTTCTATCGCCGCATTCCCGGCCTCGTCGGTGAGCGGCTCGCGTCTCTCGGGCGCGGCCATCGTGTCGCGTCGGCGCTGGAGAATGCCGCGGGACTCACCTCCGCCAAGCGCGAGGCGGTGTACTGCTACACGAGCCAGCTCCGCGGGCTCTCCTCCGCGGGACGCCCGGGGCATCTCGACGCGCTGACCCCCGAGCGTTACTGGCCTGTGGCCGTCGAAGAGGAGGCGTTGCACGGATGAATGCCGGATGGCATCCCCGCATATCCGCGGTGATCCTCACGCACAACCGCGCCGAGGAGGCGCTCGCGACCGTGGCCCACATGCGCGCGTTGCCGGAGCAGCCGCGGCTCGTCGTCGTCGACAACGCATCGGGCGACGGCACGGCGGAGCGCATCGCGGCGCGGTTTCCCGATGTCGCGGTGATCCGCCTGCCGCGGAACATCGGTGCCGCGGCGCGCAACACCGGCGTGCGCGAAATCGATACGCCTTATGTCGCCTTCTGCGATGACGATACGCGCTGGATGCCGGGCTCGCTCGCGCATGCCTGCGGGCTGCTCGACGCGTGGCCCGGCATCGCAGTGCTGACGGCGCATGTGGTGGTCGGCGAAGAACGCCGCGACGACCCGGCGTGCGCATTGATGGACGCGAGCCCGCTGCCTTCGCACGGATTGCCCGGGAAGGCCGTGCTCGGCTTCCTGGCCGGCGCGTGCGTGTTCCGGCGCGATCGGTTCCTCGAAAGCGGCGGCTACGAGCCGCGCTTCCTGATCGGTGGTGAGGAGGCGCTCCTCGCGATCGACATCGTCGCGCGCGGCCACGTCATCCTCTATACCCGGGCGCTCATGGTGCAGCACCATCCGTCCACGCACCGCAATGTCGCACAGCGTCAGCGGCATACGGTGCGCAACGCGCTGTGGGTCGCGTGGCTGCGGCGGCCGCTTTCGAGCGCGCTCGCGCGCAGCATCGCGATTCTCCGGCAGGCGCGCTACACCGAGGCGGCGCTCTATGGCTTGCTCGATGCGCTGCGCGGGCTGCCTTGGGTGCTGCGCAGGCGGCGCGTCATTCCACCGCGCGTCGAAGCGCTCTGCGCGCTGCTCGAGAAGCGCGCCCCGCTGTGGCCGTCATGATGCACCCGCCTTGAGCTTCGCCTGCGCGCGCGCACCGAGCGCGATCACCCCGGCCAGCACTTCGTCGTACTCGGGCAGCGCACCGCTCACGGCGACGACGATGCCGTGCACGACCATGCCGCCGGGAAGCGGCGCCTCGTGGCCCAGCTCGCGCCACGCGCCGGCGGTGCGCGCTGCGCCGCTGTCCATGCCGGTAGACCAGCTCACCCGCGCCTTCTTGCGCGCGTACGCAGCGTAATCCGCATCCCACGCCGCGCGCGGCTTGCCGCAGGCCTGTTCGAACAGCACGGCGTCCTCGAAGCTCGCGCTCCCGGGGTGGCGCGCGGGGTTCATGACCACGGCGTAGAGCACGCCGCTTTGCCCCACTGCCGGCGCGTGCACCGCATGCTCCATGAGCGGCGCCAGGAACGCGAGCGCGTCCTGCACGCACGCCGCGTCGATCTCGAATTGCGGACGATCCATGATGACTCCTTTCCGTGAGAACGCCTGATCCTTGACGCTAGGCGGCAAGATGCCGCACCGCCTTCAGGAGCGCCTGCGGATCCACCGGCTTGGCGAGCTGCATCTGATACCCCGCGAGCAGCGCCCGCGTGCGGTCCGCTTCGGTGCCGAGCGCGATCGCCGGCGTGCGCGCGGCGAGCCCGGTATGGCGGGCCTCCTCGAGTGCGCGGACGCGGCGGATCACGCTGTAGCCGTCCTGGTCGGGCAGCGCGATGTCCGCGATGAGGACATCGGGCCACTCGGGATACGTGTGCGACTCGAGCGCGCGCAAAGCATCGGCGGCGCGGCCGTAGGTTTCCACGCGGGCCCCGCGCTGCTCGAGCGCTTCGCAGATCACGCCGCGATCCTCGTCGGCGTCGATCAGCACCACCCTCAAGTCGTCGATGCGCACGCTCTCGGGCACGGCGTCCGGCGTGGCAGCGAGCTGCGGCTGGGGGACGAGCGTCGGCAGCGTGCGTCGCAGCGGCAGCGTCAGGGTGTAGGTGCTCCCCGGCACATCGGCCACTTTCACCATGACGAGACGACCGCCGTGCTGCTCCGCGATGGCGCGTGCGCGGAGCGCGTGCCGCGCGCGCGTCTCCGTCGCGCCTCGTGCAGCCGGCGGCTCGACCGACGCGCCCGCACCGCCGGTATCGGTCACGATGAGACGAGCTTCGGTCGCCGTCTCATCGACGCGGACTTCCACGCGCCCGGCGGTACCCGCGCCCCGGATGGCGTTGTCGCAGAGGTCCCACACCGCCTGCTGGATCCGGCTCGGGTCGCCCACCACACGCGCTTCGGACGACACCACCGCGTAGAGATTGATCGCCTGCGCTTCGATCTCGCCGCGCAGCCCGTCGATCACGTTCGCCACCACCTGGGCGAGATTGATCGGCTGCAACGCGAGCTTGCGCTCCACCCGCTCGAGCTCGCGTTCCTGCTGCTGGACCGACCACATCTGCGCGTAGACGCCGCCGCGCGCGAGCAGCGCCGCATGCGTGCCGCGCTCGACGATGCGCCCGTGCTCGAGCACGAGGATCGCGTTCGCGCTCAGGATGGTCGACATGCGATGCGCGATGACCAGCGTGGTGCGATTCTCCGCGATGCGGTCGAGCTCGCCCTGGATCGCCTGCTCGGCGCGGGCATCGAGCGCGGAGGTCGCCTCGTCGAAGATCATGATCGGCGGGTTCTTGAGGATCGCGCGGGCGATCGCGATCCGCTGCTTCTCACCGCCCGAGAGCTTGAGCCCGCGCTCGCCCACCACGGTGTCGTACTGCTCGGGCAGCGCGGCGACGAAATCCTGGACGCGGGCCGCCCGCGCCGCGGCCAGCACGTCCTCGCGCGTGGCGTCGGGGTAACCGTAGGCGATGTTGAAGTAAATGGTCTCGTTGAAGAGCACCGTGTCCTGCGGTACGATGCCGATCGCGTCGCGCAGGCTTTTCTGCGTCACGTGGCGGATGTCCTGGCCGTCGACTTCGATGCTGCCCTCGTTCACCTCGTAGAAGCGCAACAGCAGCCGCGCGACCGTGGACTTGCCCGACCCGCTGCCGCCGACCACCGCCACCGTTTCTCCGGGAGCGATGCGGAAATCGACATCATGGAGCACGCCGCGGCTCGGGTCGTAACCGAAGCTCACGTGATTGAACCGCACCTCCGCGTTGCGCACTTCGAGCGCGCGCGCCCCCGGCCGGTCGCGGATGTCCGGCACTTCCTCGAGCAGCGCAAACAGGCGCTCGATATTGACCAGCGCATCCTTCGCCTGCCGGAACACGAAACCTAGCGCATTGAGCGGCAGGCACACCTGGATCACGTAGGCATTGACGAGCACCAGATCGCCCACCGTCATGGTGTCGTTCACCACCTTCACCGCCGCGTAGAGCATGATCGCCGCCACCCCGACCGCGATGATGGCGCTCTGTCCGATATGCAGGGCCGAGAGCCGCCGCTGATTGCTCACTCCCGCCTCCACCCAGTCGCGCATGATCGTGCCGAAACGGCCCGCCTCGTAGCGCTCGTTCGCGTAGTACTTGACGACTTCGTAATTGAGCAGGCTGTCGACGAGCCGGCTGTTGGCGCGCGAATCGAGCTCGTTGAGCGCCCGCTGGTACACCATCCTGCGCTCGGTGAACGCGATGGTGAAGGTGGTGTACACGGCGAACGTGACGGCGATGATGGTGGTCGGCCAGTACCCGTAACCGAGCGCGATGATCGCCATCACGGCCGCGATCTCGACGAAGGTCGGCACGATGGTGAAGAGCGCGACGCCGAAGAGAAAGCCGATGCCGGCGGTGCCGCGCTCCACTTCCCGCATGAGCCGGCCGGTCTCGCGCCGCGCATGGAAGCGCGAAGTGAGCACGAGCATGTGCTCGAAGGCGCGCGTCGTGAACTCGGCAACCGTCTGCTGTGAGACGCGCGAGAAGACGAGATCGCGCAGCTCGCCGAAGAGCGTTCCGCCGAAACGCAGCAGCGCGTAGGCGATCACCATGAAGACCGGCACGACATAGGTCGCCCGCTCTGCGCCGAAGCCATCGATGATGCCTTTGAGCGCGATGGGAACCGCGATCGTGGCGGCTTTCGCGAGCATGAGCAGGGCGAGCGCGCCGAAAATGCGCTTGCGAAAGCGCCACGCCGACTGCGCGAGCACCCGGAGCACATGGCGTCCGGTGGCGCGGTCGAAGGACATCGTCAGTGCGAGGCCGGATAACCGCGCACCACCGCCTGCAGCGCCGCGTCCCAGTCCCTGACAAAGCGCTCGATGCCGAAGCGCCGGGTCGCATACTCGCGCCCACCGCGCCCAAGCTCCACCGCGTGCCCGGCATCCGCGAGGAGCCGCTTCATGTGCTCGACGAGTGTATCGACGCGCGTGTCGGCGTATCCCGTCACGCCGTTCCGGATCACGGTCGCCATCTCGGTGGTGGCGAGCGCGACCACCGGAAGCCCGATCATCATCGCCTCGACCACGGCGAGCCCCAGACTCGTGTAACGGATGGGATTGAAGAGAAAGCGGTACTGCGCGGCGAATTGCGGGAGCTCGGCGTGCCGGATCTCGCCCGGCCCGCCGCATTCCTGCGCGCCCATGCCGACGAGATCGAGCGGCACGCGGGCGCGCACATAGTCGAAGATATCCGCGCCCAGCCGACGCCCCCGGCGCCCGAGATGGTTGACGATGACGAGCCCGCGCGCGATCTCGCCCCGATAGCGCACGCGCGGCGCGATCACGCCGTGCTCGATCACGCGGGTGGGCGTGCGGCCGCTGTCCCACATGAGCGCGTTGAACGGCGTCACGTGGACGAGCAGCATTTCGGGATCGTCCACGGGATGACGGGTGTCCGTCGGATGCTCGCGCGGCGGATCGTGCTCGAGGTAGATGCGCGGGAGCTGCCGCTGCGCCGCGCTCAGGAATTCATGCTGATCGTGCAGATACTGGGCGTCATCCTGGAAGATGATGCAATCGATCGGCTGCCGGGCGGCCGCGCTGACCGGAAGATCGTGGACGTTCGAGCCCCATGGGAGATGGCCGGAGCGGCCGGTGTAGCCGGGAGGCCGGTCGGGCTTCGACAGGACGTAGAAGTCGTGCGGCGCCTGCGTCAGGTAATAGAGATAGCTGCCGTGGGTGTGCCAGGTCAGCACTTTCAGCCGACGCATGCCTGGCTCGCGTCGAAGTTCGAAAACGTCGCGAGCATGCGCTGCGCTTCGGCGATGACGCGATCCGCCTCCGTGCCATTGGCGCACGGGTGGCCGATCGGGCACACGCGGCATGCGCACGGCCGGCACGCGACGGGATGGTACAGCACGCGATGGCGCTCGCGGTCGAGCGGCGCCCAACGCCGGAAATCCGACCCGCAGCACACGACTACACTCGGCGTCTTCATCGCCGCTGCGATGTGCGAAATGCCGGTGTCGTTGCAGACGACGAGCGCCGCGTGCTCGACGAGCGCAGCAAGCGCGCCGAGCGTCGTCGCGCCGGTCATATCCACGGCAATGTGATGCATGCGCGCCGCCACTTCTTCGGTTAGTGTGGATTCGGCGGCAGTTCCCGTGATGACCACGCGATAGCCGTCTGCCGCGAGCCGGTCCCCCACCGCCGCGAAGCGTCGCGCCGGCCAGCGCCGCGAGGGAAGCTGCGAGCCGGGATGAAGGCAGACATAGCGTCCGCGCTCGAGGCCGTGGATCGCGGCGAGGCGCGCGCGCTCGGCACGATCCTCGGCGCTTAAGGGAAACTCGAGGCGCGGGTCGCTGGCCGGGAGGCCGAGCTCACGCAGAAGCTCGAGGTAGCGCAGGATTTCGTGCGCGTCTTCGCGCCATGGCAGAAACCGATCGGGATCCGGGCAACAGGCGCCCTCGCCGCAGTAGCCGGCGCACTGACGGGCCCCGAGCAGCGCGACGAGAGGATTGAGGAGTTGCCCGCTGCCGTGCATCTGGAGCGCGAGATCGAACCTGCGCGAGCGCACTTCCGCGATGAACTGCGGCACTTTCTCGACTTCGCAGGCGCGTTCCGGCAGTCCGGGCAGGCCGGGAAACTCGATGAAGGCATCCACGTAGCGCTCGAAGCGCGCGGCGAACTCACGCGCCCACGGCAGCCCCGCGAGCGTGATGCACGCTGCGGGAAACGCCGCGCGCAGCGCGCGCAACGCCGGCACCGCGCAGAGAAGATCGCCGAGCTGCAGTGCGCGGACGACGAGGATCGAGCGCGGCGGCTCGATCCGCAGCGCGGCGTTCGGGGCGGGCCGCTCGAGCGCTTCACCCACGGCGCGGCTTCTCCAGGATATAGGCGCCGATGACCAGCGCATCGAGCGGAGAGGTCGTGAAGCAGCGCACCGCGTCCTGCGGCGTGCACACGATGGGCTCGCCCTGGGTGTTGAACGAGGTGTTCACGAGCACCGGCACGTCGGTGCGTCTCTGGAACGCCTGGATGAGCCGGTGGTAGAGCGGATGCTGGGTTGCGTTGACGGTCTGGATGCGCGCGGTCCCGTCGATGTGCACCACCCCGGGGATGCGACTCCTGCGCTCCGGGACGACCTCGTGCACGAAAAGCATGAACGGCGACACGCGCGCCCCGGAAAACCACTTGCCGGCCTCTTCCTCGAGCACGACCGGGGCGACGGGCCTGAAGTCCTCGCGGTCCTTGATCGCGTTAAGCCGCTGCTGGATTTCCGCCGTGAGCGGCGAAGCCAGAATGGAACGCGATCCTAGCGCACGCGGACCGAATTCCATGCGTCCCTGGAACCACCCGACGATACGGTCGGAGGCGAGGATGTCTGCGGTCTCTTCCGCGACATCGTCCGCGCGCCGGTACGGGAGCCTGGAGTATTCGAGCAGCGCACGGATTTCTGCGTCGGAATACTCCGGTCCGAGGTAGGCGTGATCCATGCGGTAGCGCCGCTCGCCCCCGCGTGCGCGCCAATCGGTCCACAACGCCGCACCGAGCGCCGTGCCCGCGTCGCCCGCCGCCGGCTGCACCCACACGCGCTCGAAGAGGCCCGCATCGCGGACCCGCGCGTTCATCACGCAGTTCAGTGCGACGCCGCCTGCCATGCACAGGTTCTCCGCGCGCGTCTCAGCCTTCAGCCAGCGCGCGAGCTCGATCACCGATTCCTCGAGCACGAGCTGCAGCGAGCGCGCGATGTCGAAGTGATGCTCGGTGAACGGCTCGCCGCGTTCGCGCGCCGGTCCGAAGCGCTGCTCGAGCTCGAGCGGAGCGAGGGTGTACTGGCCGCCATCGACCCGCACCAGCTCCCTGAAGCGCTCGGCATAGCGCGGTTTGCCGTAGGAGGCGAGCGCCATCACCTTGTATTCATCCGAAGAATGGAGAAAGCCGAGATGCCGCGTTACCTCTTCGTAGAGGAGTCCGAGGGAATGCGGCACCTCGACCTGCGCGATGCGGCGGTAATCGCCCCTGCTGTAGTGGCCGTAGCTCGTGCTCGCGCGCTCACCGCGGCCGTCGAGCGTCATGACCGCCGCCGCGTCGAACGGCGCAGCGAGAAAGGCGCTCGCCTCGTGCGCGAGGTGATGCTCGACGAACCGCCACTGCCAGCGCCGCGCGCGCTTCGCGCTCCTGAAGCGACTGCGCAGATGATGCGGCGCGCCGTCGATCAACTGGCGCTCGGCATTCACCACGTACGCGATGGCGAGCGGCTCCCACGGCGAGAGCCAGTCCCCCGTCGTCTCATGCGCGCTCGGCTCGAGCGGCAGCGTGAGCGTCGCCTCACTGCGGCGCTTACCGAGGACGATGCCGGGATTGAAGGAATAGGCGACGTAATCGAGGTCGGCGAGCGCGATGCCCGCTTCCTTGAGGCAGTAATCGATCGCGTGATACGGCAGCTCCCAGGTCGTGAACGGTACCGGCCGCTTGCCGTGCTTCACGCGCGTGAAGCGCTCCTCTTCCGCCGCAGCCACGACGGCGCCGTCGGCGACGAGGCACGCCGCCGAATCGTGGAAGACCGCATTGATGCCCAGGGTGTACATGTTTCGCTACTCCGATCGGTCTGTTGCGCTTGCTGCGTACGTGACCGCGCTCAGTCGCCCGAAAGCGCCGATCACGGCACCGTCCGGGCGGTCGTGACGCTCTGCGCCTGCGCTGCCGAGAAGCCGCTCCGCCGCCGCGGCGATCTCTTCGGGCGCAACGCGGGTGAGACACTCGTGGTGGCCCAGAGGGCATACGCTCCGGTAGCAGAAACGGCACGGCACCTCGGCATAGAGCACTTCCGCAGCGACCTGCCACGGCGTGTGCTGCGGATTCGTGAGCGCGTAGAGATCGACGACGGGGGTGCCGAGCGCCGCCGCGATGTGTACCGGCCCGGTGTTGTTGGAAACGAGCAGTGCCGCGCGCTCCAGAACGGCGCCGAGCTCGCCCAACGTAAGCCGCCCGGCGAGCGAACGTGACGGCGCGTTCATGGCGGCGCGGATCGCTTCGACGAGCGCGACTTCGTCCGGCGCGCCGGTGAAGAGGACCGTGGCCTCCCGCCGCGCGAGCAGAAGGTCGAGCGCCTGCGCAAAGCGCTCGCCCGGATAGCGGCGGGACGGCGCGCTCGCGCCGGGATGCACGACGATGAGCGGCGCTTGCACGTTTACGGCGGCGAGCAGCGCGTCGGCGCGCTCGCGCGCGGCATCCGGGACGGTGAAGGACAGCCGCTCGTCGGCGGTGCGGCATCCGACGCGCGCGACGAGATCGAGATGACGCCGCACCTCGTGCCGCAGCTTTTCATGGGGCTCGGGCTCGCGGATCCAACCCGTCAGCAGGTGATAGGGATTCTCCCGGCAATGCGCGAGGCGCAGCGGAATGCCGGCGAGATAGCAGACATAAGCGGCCGGGAGCGGGCTCTGGCTGTACACCGTGAATATGACGGCGGCGTCGTAGCGCCGCAACTTGAGCGATTCGATCAGCGCGACGTCGCCTGCCGCTGCGCATCCGGGCGGCTTCATCCACGGCGCCGCGAACTCGATCACGTCGTCCACTTCGCGGATGTAGGGCGCAACCGCGCGGCCCGAGCGCGAGGTGAGCAGCGTGAGATGGCGCCCCTCTCCCGACTCACGCAGCGCGCGCATTGCCGGAGTCGTCATCAACACGTCCCCCATGCCGTCGAGCCGCACGCACAGAATCCGCCGCGCGGCCTTCCAGCCATGCGCCCCCGTCCCCCAAGTCACGCCGCCCGGCTCCCGGCGCCGCTCGCGAAGATAATCCGCGCCGCAGCGAGCAGATCGTCGGCGAGCGCCTCGGGTGCGCGCTCCCCGCTCAGGTTCCATTCGGTCTCGTTGCCGTTGTCGATGAGGATCGTGCGGCACCGCGCGCGCCGCCCCGCTTCCACGTCATCGAGGATATCGCCCACCATCCATGAGCGCGTGAGTTCGATTCCGTGATCGCGTGCCGCCCGCTCGAGAAGACCGCTCGCCGGCTTGCGACACGCGCACGCGATGGCGTAACGCGGGATGGCGCCGTGGGGCAGATGGGGGCAGTAATAGAAACCCTCGAGCCGGATGCCGTTGCGTTTCAGCTCGTCGCGAATATGGCGCTCGACCGCGTCGAGGGCCGCTTCGGAATAGCGCCCGAGCGCGACGCCGGGCTGGTTCGATACCACGAAGAGGCGGTACCCCTGATCGATGAGGAGGCGCAGAGCCTCGATCGCACCCGCCGTGAAACGGATCCGGGCCGGATCGACGTTGTACGGGACGTTTTCGACGAGCGTGCCATCCTTGTCCAGGAATACCGCGCGGCCGTTGCGCGTCACGGCCATGATGTCTCCCGCATGGGGATCACCATGATCTCCGGGACGACGGTTTCCTCGGGTTGCGTCAGCACGAACTTCACCGCGGCCGCGACGTGCGCCGGGTCCTGCAGCACGCCCGGATCGATGTCCGGGAAGCGATCGAGCAGAAACGGCGTGCGCATGCCGCCCGCGATGATGGCGCTCACCTTGATGCGGTGCGGCCTGAGCTCGGCGTGCAGCGCATGGCTCAAGCCCAGCAGGCCCCATTTGCTCGCGTGATACGCGCAGGCATTGGGCCAGGCACGGCGTGATGCGGTCGAGGCGATGTTGACGATATGCCCGCCGCGCTGCTTCAGCATGAAGGCGGACGCCTGCTTCGCCATGAGAAACGGACCGCGCAGATTGGTCGCGATGACGGCGTCCCACTGCGCGACGCTCAACTCTTCCAGCGACAGCGTGTAATCCACCGCCGCATTGTTCACGAGGATGTCGACGCGGCCATAGCGCTGTGCGACGGCCGCCACGCACGACTCCGCCTCCGCTTCGCTGCGCACATCGAGCCGGAAGGCGCTGCACCGGGCACCGTCATGCTCGAGCGTGGAAGCGAGCGAGCGCGCACGCTCGATGTCGAGGTCGGCCACCGCGACCACCGCGCCCTCCGCCGCCAGCACACGGGCGATCTCTGCGCCGAGCCCGCGACCGCTGCCCGTGACGATCGCCACGCGTCCTTGCAGCCCGCTCATCGTGCCGGCACCCCGCTCGGCAGGCGCCAGGCCCGCGCTGCACCGACGCGTCTGCGCTCGGCGTAGATGAGCGCGCGTGCCGGCGCCACCTCTTCGTACACCCGCGCCAGCTCACCCGCCACGCGCGCCCAGGTGAATTCGGCATGGACGCGCTTCAGCCCGTTGCTGCCGAATTTCGCAAGCAGCTCCGGATTGCGGTAGAGATGCGCGAGGCGCTCCGCCAGGGCTTCGGGATCGTTCGGCGGCACGAGGTAGCCGGTCACGCCGTCCGCGACCGTGTGCTTGATGCCGCCCACCTCCGATCCGACCACCGCCGTGCCGCAGGCCATCGCTTCGAGCGGCGTGATACCGAAGGGCTCGTACCACGGTGTCGTCACGAATACGTCCGCCGCGCTGTAATAAAGCTTCAGCACCTCACGGCTGCGGCGCCCGGTGAATACGGTCTGCTCGATCACGCCTTCCTCGCGCGCGATTTCCGCGAGGCGTCCCAGCTCCGGCGTTGCCGCGCAGTCCGGCGCGTCGGAATTGCCGCCCACCACGACCAGTCGGGGCCGGATGCCGCTCGCACGCGCAAGGCGGCCCAGGGCTCGAATAACGTTGTCCACGCCCTTGCGCGGCACGATGCGTCCAACATGCAGCACGATGCGCTCGTCCTCGCCGTATCCGAGCAGCCGGCGCGCGTAGCTTTTCTTCACCGGCCAGAACTCGTGCGTATCGCAACCGCAGGGTACGACGCGGATCTTTTCGCGCTCGGCGCCGTACAGCGAAATCAAGTCCATGCAATCCTGCGGGCACTCGGCGATGATCGCGCTCGCGTGCTCCACCGTGCGGTCCTCGATGTCGATGCGCTCGTCCGGAAAGCCGTCGGCCGCGCGCTGATGCATGCGGCGCACGCGGCCCAGCGCGTGAAAGGTCACGACGAACGGGATGCCGTAGCGCCGCCTCAGCTCGAGCGCAGCGAGTCCCGACATGAAGAAATTGGCATGGATGACGTCATAGCCGCGTTCGGCATGACAGAACTGGGCAACGCGCGCCGTGAACTCCGGCATGAGCGGGAGCATCGCCTCCTTGCGCAATGGCGCGTCCGGCCCGGCCCGCACATGCACCACGCGCAGATCGTCCGTCAGATGAACGACGTCGGGAAGCGTAGGATTATCGCGACGCGTAAAGACATCGACCTTGTAGCCCATCGCGCGCAACTCGCGCGCGATGTTCGCCACATAAATGTTCTGCCCGCCGCTGTCGATACCGCCTGCAACCGCGAGCGGCGAAGCGTGGTCACTGATGATCGCGATTTTTCCGGTCATGGCACTCCCGTAGTCGAGGATAGGCATCAAGATGCGCGCTTGCCCCATCCTCGGGGCATGGCGAGGCGGGCGTACGAACGCCCCCGGTCACAGCAAAGGACATGCCACTTCTCGACCGCAGACATCGAGCGGCACGCGGCGCCGCGCGCTATAGCGCTTCTCGCGAACGAGTCGTGCTTCGTGCGATCACGCGCGGTGTGACGCCTACAGCATTTTTTTCACGGCGTGCCGCGTAAGATTTACCGGGGTGACCAGCGCATGCAGGATGAGATGCAGGCAGCGGCACGGCACGCCCCTTGCTTATGCGTGGTGTCAGCTTATTCTTGATGCCCACGGCAAACCGCAGATGACCCCACCCGATCCGGGCCGTTGCAACCATTCGAAGTGCCGCTGCAGCGTCGAAGCGAGCCTCGCTTATTGCTGCGAGTACTGCGCCCGCGCGGACCAACAGCCCGAGATCGTGCGCGAAGAGCGGCCCTGCGACTGCGGTCATCCCGAGTGCCGGCAGGCACAACACGACGCCACGAGGACATGACATGAGCGAGATACGCAATCCTCCCGAAAAGACCGCCGAACCGCAGATGCGAAGCGAGCCGCGACCGCCGTTCCCCGGGCAGCACCAGCGCCCGCCCGGTCTTGAAGCGAGGCTCGAGCCGCGGCCGCGCTTTGAAGCGCGGCGTTATCGCGCCGCCGGGAAGCTTGAGGGCAAGCGCGCGCTCGTAACGGGGGGCGATTCCGGGATCGGTCGCGCGGTCGCGGTGCTCTATGCCCGCGAAGGCGCGGACGTCGCGATTTCGTACCTTCCCGAGGAGCAGCGGGACGCCGAAGAGACGAAACGCGTGGTGGAGGCCGAGGGTCGGCGCTGCCCGCTGCTCCCCGGCGATCTCATCGATGCCGCTGCCTGCACCGCCGCCGTCGAGCAGACGGTGGCCTCATTGGGCGGCCTCGACATCCTCGTCTCCAACGCCGCATATCAGCGCCGCAAGGACGACATCGAAGACATCAGCGACGAGGAATTCGACCGCACGCTGCGCACCGATCTCTACGCCTATTTCTATCTGGCGCGCGCCGCATTGCGCCACATGAAGCCCGGAGGCGCCATCATCGCGACGAGCTCGATGACGGCATTGCGAGGCTCGAAGGCGCTCCTCGATTACTCGTCCGCCAAGGGCGCGATCAACGCCTTCACGCGCTCGCTCGCGCTCCAGGCGGTCGAGCGCGGAATCCGGGTGAACGCAGTGGCGGCCGGTCCGGTGTGGACGCCGCTCAATCCCTCGGACGAGGGGCTGAGTCCCGACGCTGTTGCGGAGTTTGGCAAGAAGACGCCCCTCGGACGCCCCGCGCAGCCGGAGGAACTCGCGCCGACCTACGTCTTTCTCGCGTCGGACGCGGATTCCTCCTACATCACCGGCGTCGTGCTGCAGGTTGCGGGCGGCGAAATCGCCGACTGACGCGCTAGGCCTGCGTTTCGGCCTGCTCCATGAGCTCGCTCTTGCGCTGGGCGATCTGCTCGCCGAGCGCCTCGAGATCGATGTCGGCCTTCTTCGCCTTCGGGAACATTTCCTTCTGCTCTTCGGCGATGTGGTGATTGACGTATTCGCCGAGCACGGTGAATTTGGCGTCGAACATCGCGTCATCCGGTTGCATCTCCTCGAGCTGGGAGATCAGCTCTTCGGCCGCTTCGTGTTCCACCAGCGCCTCGTTCATGAGGTCGTCGTCCTCGATCGCCTCGCGGATCGCGGGATACACGATTTCGTTCTCGATCTGCGTGTGCACCTTGAGCTCGGTGCACGCCTGCCTGACGAGTTGCGCCTTCTCTTCGGTGTCCTCGAGCTTTTCGAATTCCTTGAACATCTTGCGGACCTTGTCGTGGTCGGCCTTCAGCATGGAAAGAGCATCGGTCTTTGCGGATTTGCGGGGCATGCAGGTCTCCTGACGTTGAACGCCCGGGCCCAGCAGCAAAGTCCATACCACCGGAGCCCGGCGCGCTCCGCCGGTGAAACGCCTTACATATCAAGGCACGCGACCCGCGCAGCACGGGCCGCCTTGTAAATTTTTCGCGCGCCGGGGCCGCCGCGGCTATTCGGCCTCGAGCTTCGCCTGCTGGACGACCTTGGTCCAGCGTGCGATTTCGGCCTTGACGTGCGCGGCGAAACCGTCCGGGGTAGTGGTGGAGACGGTGATGCCCTGATCTTCGAGGCGCTGGCGCAGCGGGCCAGCGGCGAGCAGCTTGTTCATGTCGGCGTTGATCTTGGTGATGATCGCCGGCGGGACCTTCGACTGCGTGCAGAGCCCGTACCAGCCGGTCACGTCGTAGTCGGGATAGCCCTGCTCCGCGAAGGTCGGCACATCGGGCAGCTGTGCGTTGCGCTTCGCGGAGGTGACGCCAAGCGCACGCACCTTGTTCGCGCGGATGGCGCCGAGCGGGCCGCCCGCGAGGTTGCCGACCGAGGATTCCATGTGACCGCTCATCACGTCCGCGAGCGCGGCTGCAGCGCCCTTGTACGGCACGTGCACGATGTCGATCCCCGCCATCATCTTGAAAAGCTCGATCGAGAGATGCGGCGACGCGCCCACGCCCGAGGAGCCGAAGTTCACCTTGCCGGGATGCTTCCTGGCGTATGCGACGAACTCCTTCAGGTTACGCGTGGGCATCGAAGGGTGCACCATGAAGACGTTCGGCACGCCGCCGATCATCGCGGGAAATGCGAAGTCCCCGATCGGGTCGTACGTGAGACGCTTGCGGAAGCGCGCCGGTGTCACGCTGTGCGAGCCGATGTTGCACAGGACGAGCGTGTGCCCGTCCGGCGCCGCACGCGCCGTCAATTCCGTCGCGATGTTGCCCGCGGCCCCCGGGCGGTTATCCACCAGCACCTGCTGCCCCCACAGCTCGGTGAGCGCCGCAGCCACGATGCGTGCGGTGGTATCCACGCCTCCGCCCGGCACGTAGCCCACCATGATGCGCACCGGCTTGGTCGGGTACTGCTGAGCGTGCGCGACGCCTGCCGCCAGCATGCACAGCAGCGCCACTGCGAGTTTTCCCCGATGTGTTTCTTTCAGCATGGAACTCCTCCTCTTTTTGATGTTCGCCGCGGCTCGCGCCGCGAGCCTGCAAGTCTACTGTCGAATCGCATGGGCGGGAATCGGTCGAACCGTGCGGGTGCCATGCGTATCGTCATGCCAGCGCTTCGCGTGCCGCCCGCACGCCGCTCGCGAGCGCCCCCGCGACCGTGCCCGCTTCACCGCCGGTATCCGTCGCTTCGCCGGCAAAAAACAGCGTGCGCCGTAGCGGGGCGGCGAGCGACTTCCGCGCGCCGGCCCCCCCGACCGTGACATAGCTGTAGGCACCCCGCGCATAGCTGTCGCTCTGCCAGTCGTGCACGTAGGCCGCCATGAGTTCCGCTTCGAGCCCCTGCAGCGAAAACATGCGCTCGACGCTCTCGAGCGCGCGCTGGACGAGACGCGGCGTCGCGGTGCCTGTCATGCGCTCGGCGTTGGGCCCGCCGCACCACGCAACGAGCAGCGGTACGCGCACCGGCAAGGCGGTCCACAACGTCGGAAACGGCGAGCCCGGCGCGTGAAAGAACGTTGCATCGCGGTAGCAGCCACCGTCCGCGGTTTCCCAGAACGCGCGGCGAAAACGCAGCACGACCTTGATCACGGCGCCCGGAGCGAGACGGCGCAACGCCGGCTGCTTGGCGGCAAGCGGAGGATCGAAGCGCACGGCACCGGCCTCGCGGGCAGCGCGCTTCAACACCCCGAGGGGCAGCGTCACGATGACGCGCCGCGCTCGTACGTGCACCGAGGTATCGCCTCCGACCGCTGCGACGGCGACCGCCCCACTTCGCCACATGACATTTCGGACCTCGGTCTGGAATTTCACGTGAACCGGGGTGCCGGCGAGCGCGCGGTACAGATGTTCCAGCAGCAGGCCATAGCCGCCGAGCGGGCGCGCGTGATCGTTACCCGAGGCTTCGCGCGTCCATTCCTCGACGATCGAATGCGCGCTCACGCGCGCGGGATCGGCGGCATCGTAGCCTTGAACCAGCATGCGGGCGTAGACGCAGGCGTCTGCCGCGACGCGCGGCCGCAGCTCGCGTTCGAGATAATTGTCAAAAGAACGATCGCGTCGCTCCAGCGCGCGGCTCGCTTTCATGGCGGCGAGCAGCTCGGGGAGGAAATCGGCGCGGGGCACGAGCGTTCCGTCCTTCAGTATCCACGGCCGGCGCGGCGCATCGATCGCCGCGCTGCCAGCGCGCTCGAGCAAGGAGAGCGTCGCAGCCGGACGCCCGTGGATGAATTCCGCGCCGAGGTCGACGGGCACGGCAAGGCCCGGCACGTGGAGCGAGCGGCAGCGCCCGCCGACGCGATCGCGCGCTTCGAGCACGAGAGCGGAGGCGCCGGCGCGCGCGATTTCCGCAGCGGCCGCCAGCCCCGCCGCGCCGGCACCTACCACGACGATGTCGTAATCGGCGTTTCGCAGGCTCATGCGGGAAGCGGCGCGATCAGCTCCGAATCGTCGAGGCGCGCGTCATTGACCCGGCTGCTCACCGCGTAGCACTCCAGTTGCTCGACGCGGTTCTGTGTTGCGAGGAGTTGGCGGGTCTCCGCACGCCCGCTCGCCGCCGGATCGAGCCAAGCGCTTGAAATCGCCTCGGGGCAGACAACCGGCATCCGGTCGTGTATCGCGGCGAGCGCGCCCTTCGCCGCGGTGGTGAGGATGGAGCAGGTGAGCAGCAGCTCGCCCGTTTGCGGGTTCGTCCAGCGTGAAAGCAGTCCCGCGAAGGCGAGGAGTCGCCGGTCGCGCCGGCGGACGAAGTAGGGCTGCTTGTGGCGGCGGGACTTCGCGTTCGAGGGCACGCTTGCATCGGGCTCACGCCACTCGTACCAGCCCTCGGCCGGGACGAGGCAGCGCGAGCAACGCAGCGCATCGCGCCACATCGGCTTCTCCGCGACCTCTTCGATGCGCGCGTTGAAGCTGAAATGCGGCGGGCGGGCGTTCTTCCACCAGTGGGGAACGAGGCCCCAGCGCGCGGTCGCAAGCTCGAGCGCGCCGCTTTCCCGATCGAGCGCCAGCACCGGCACGATCGCAGCCGGCGCAACGTTGAAGCGCCGCACCAACGGCGCATTGTTGCGGCGACCGATGTGCCATGTGCGCTCGATGGCCGCCTCATCCGGGCTCACATAGCGGCCGCACATCGTTTGCAGCAGGCATGGCGCATGACGCTGCGAACCTTACGCGTTGTAATCGACGCTGTAAATGCTCGCAGCCGGCTGCGTTATGATGATCGCCCGCACGCATCACCAAAGGAAAGACCATGAAAATCGGAAAAGTCAGCTGCTGGCTCCTGCGCATCCCGTTCACCTTTCCGCTGGTGAAGGAAACGCAGCACGCGCTCGCCAACTTCGTCGAAGTCGAAAGCGACGAGGGCCTGAAGGGACACGCGCTCTCCACCTATCCCATGCCGCACGGCATACGTGAATTCGTGAACCGCGAGGCGGCGCCGGCGGTGAGAGGCATGGACGCGCTGCGGCCCGAGGAGATCCGCAACAAGCTCTTCCTCGCCACCGCGCGCAAGCACGTGATGGGCGCGTGGAACTGCGCGGTCAGCCTGATCGACATCGCGTTGTGGGACTTGAAGGGCAAGGCGCTCGGCCAGCCGGTGTGGAAGCTCCTGGGCGGCGCGCACGCGAAGCTTCCCGCCTACATCACCTTCGGGCTCCCCCGCTACAGCATCGAGGAGCTGATCGAAGTCGCGCGCATGCTGATTCGCGACGGTCAGACCAGTCTCAAGATGGTGGTCGCCAAGGGCTCGAACCCGTACGACGAGATCCTGGGTCAGCCGACCGATGCCGACATTCTGGAAGACGCCCGACGTGTCGCCGCACTGCGCGAAGCGGTCGGTCCCGACGTCGAGCTCATGATGGACGCCAACAAAGGCGCCACCTTCGCGCAGGCGCTCAGGCTCGCGAAGCTCTGCGAGCCGTACAATCTCACGTGGTTCGAGGACCCGGTGCTGAAGGGCGACCCGCGGCTGATGGCGCGGCTGCGGGCGCAGACGACGATCCCGATCGCCGCCGGCAGCACCGCGACTTCCGACCTCATGTTCCTGCGCGAGTATCTCGTGCACGAGGCGGTCGATTACCTGCAGCCGAACGTGCGCGACATCGGCGGCTACACGCAAGGGCTCAAGGCTGCGGGCATCGCGCAGGCGTTCAATGTGCCGCTCGCGATGGGCGGCAACTATCCGCACATCAACATGCATCTCCACGCCGGCATACCGAACGGCGGGCGCGTCGAATTCCACTGGCAGGGCTGGAAGTGCGTGGAAGCGCTCTTCGACGGTGCGCCGGGACCGGTCAAGGGCACGCTCACGCTGCCCACCGCGCCGGGGCTGGGCTTTACACCGAAGAGCGGAATCCTCGATCTCGCCGTGGAGTAGCGGGCCTCAGCGGGGCTGCAAGTTGAGCGTCGTCGCGAGCCACGACGCGACGACTTGCGCGACGGTCTCCTCGCGGCCGTTGTAGAAGTGATCGCAGTCGCGGATCACTTGGACGGTGCAGGGGCCGCCCGCTGCGCGCTGGAATTCCTCTGCGGGATAACGCTCGACGTCTTCCCTGTCACCGCGGATGGCGAGCACCGGGCACCTGATTCTCGGGGCGAGCGCGACCGTGTCGGGAACGGTCTCGAGGCGATCGAGAAAGCTCTCGGCGCTGATCACGTACCACCACCCCGGCATGAACATGAGTTCCCGCCCCCGGCCTGCGGCGACGAGGCTGCGCGCCCGAGCCGTCAGCTCATCGAGCTGGTCCATCGCAAAAAGCCGTTCCGTGCCGGTCGCGACGGCGCCGCGCCGGCCGCCGCGTCCGGCCGAAAGCAGCACCAGTGCCGGCGTCCCCGGGTGATCCACGACGTGCTGGACGCCCAGCATGCCGCCGTTGCTGTGGCCGATGACGACCGGGTGCGGAAAGCCGCGCGTGGCGAGCCACTCTGCCGCCGTGCGGTTGTCGGCGAGCGCCTCGCGCGTGAACTGGAAAGCGCCGCCCTCGGCGACGCGGCTATTGCGAGTACTGAGAATATCGTGCCCGCGCCGGTTGAACGCAAGGCAGGCGAATCCGAGACGCGTCAGCACGGGCGGCAGGAAGCGGGCCGCGCCGACGTAGAAATTCATCGTGTTGCCGTGAAAGAGGAGGACCGCTCCCGCCGTCGGGCCGCCGTCGGGCTCGTAATACGCGCCGTCGAGTGGAATGGTGTCGGTCGGAATCGAGACGAGTTCGGTACGCATGCGCTCCCCCGCAGGCGGTGAACTGAAGATACCGCGGCTTCAGTTGCCGACCTTGACGAGCCTCGGCTTCCCGCGCCGGACGATGGTCGGCGCGCGCGTTTCGCTCTTGCGCGGCGGCTTCGCGCTGCCCGCATCGAGCGGCTGGATGGTGGAGATGGCGTGCTTGTAGACGCTGTCGGTGAGCGCGCCTTTCATCAGGATGACGTACTGGTCGTAGGAGACGATCTCGCCTTCGAGCTTCACGCCGCTCGCGAGAAAGACCGCGACCTTGCGATGCTCGTCGATCATCTGGCGCAGAAAGCGGTCCTGCGCCGCCTGGCCCGCCGCGGGATGACTCGCTTTTCCGGTCCGGGGGGGCGCGGGCTTTTTCCTGATCGGCCTGAGCAGCCTGGCAGCCATTTAAGAAGACTCCGCTTTGAGCGTTCCGCTCGGGTAAAAGCTGAGATTATATCCCGCGCCAGACGTTCCCGCGAAGACCTGGAAGGGACATCGGTGTAGCGACATTCCTGCGGCATTCGTGTCCCTTTCCCGTGACGCCCCGCTCAAGCGGTCTGCAGCGCATTCCGCTATGCTTGCATCCCTTATCCGCCCCGGGAGGAAGAAATGACAGCGGGCACGACGGCAGCCGATACACGGGAACTCGCAGGCAAAGTGGCGCTCGTCACCGGCGCATCGCGCAACATCGGACGGGCGATCGCGCTCGCCCTCGCCCAGGGGGGCGCAGCGGTCGCGGTGAACGCACGCACTTCGCGCGACGATGCCGAGAAGGTCGCGGGTGAGATTCGTGCTGCAGGAGGACGCGCCGAAGTGTGCATGGCGGACATTGCGGACGCGGGCGCGGTCGATGCGATGGTGCGCGCGATCCTCGACCGCTTTGGCCGCATCGATTGCCTCGTCCTCAATGCGTCGGTGCGCAGGGAAACACCGTTTCGCGAGATGAGCTTCGAAGAATGGCGCAGTCTCCTCGCCGTCACGCTCGACGGCGCATTTCACTGCACCAAGGCCTGCCTGCCCGCGATGATCGACGCGGGCGGCGGCAGCATCGTCACCCTCGGCGGGATGACGGCGCTGTCCGGTGCCCGGGGCCGCGTGCACGGCTCGGTTGGCAAGCACGGACTCTACGGCATGACCCGCGCGCTCGCGCGCGAGCTCGGCGAGCATGGGATACGGGTGAATTGCGTTGCGCCCGGTCAGATGAATACGGCGCGCGCGGCGGGCCGCTCGGCACGCCCCGATGCCGCGCTCGTGCCGCTCGGCCGGCGCGTCGAGCCCGAAGAAGTCGCCGCAGTGGTCCGTTTCCTGTGCGGACCGGGCGCGAGCATGGTGAGCGGCCAGCTCGTCTACGTGGACGGCGGCCAGATGATGTTTTGAAGCGGGCGCAGTCCCGCTCTTACAACGGGCCTTGTCGTTTTTACCGTCCGTGCACGGCTAGCGGCGCACGATCGAAAGCAGGCGCCGCACGTTGTCGGTGGAGGAGGCGGTGACGGCTTCGGTGTCCTTGAAGTCGCCGCGCAGCGCCTTCAGCGCATAGCGCTCTTCGTCGATCTCCGACTGCGTGCGAAAACCGAGCCGCCGGAGGATGGGAACCGGCGGGCACCAGCCCTGCAGCGCGTGCTGCAGCAGAAAGCCGGCGACGACCGCAGGCAGCGCCAGGAAACGGCGATCGACGAAGCTGCCGAGACCGAGCCCGATCAGCGCGAGCGACGCGGCATTCGCCTCGAGCGTGCGTTCGATGTCCCATTCCCGGTCGAGCTCCGCGAGCCGGCGCTCGATCGCTTCCGGCCCGGCCGCCGCGCACAGCGCAACCGATTGCTCGGTGCGCCGGCGGATGCGCTCGTTCACCTCCTCGTCGGTATTGACGGCAACGCGCTCTGTGGTTGCAGGCAGCATGGGTATCACTCCCGGCGTTGATGCCCTCGCCAAAAAGCAAGTCCCGTACCGGACGATCGCAAGCGCCACATGGGAACCGGACCCGTTCCTCAGCCTGCTCGGTCGCGGGGAAGGCACGGGCGGTGCGCCGCTCGACCGTGATGCTGCACGAAAGAAAGCTGCGCGTCAGGCGACGCGCACCACGATCTTTCCGACTTGCGCATTCGACTCCATGCGCGCCTTGGCTTCGGGCAGCGCATCGAAACCGTACACCTGGTCGATCAGCGGCGTGATGCGGCCGTCGGCGATCGCGGGCAGCACGTCGCGCGTGAAGTCACGCACCGCAGCGGCACGGCCCTCGGCGCTCAACCGCGCATTCGACACGCCGAAAACGACATAGCGGTTCGCGTGCAGCGCGCCCAAGTCGATCTCGCTTTTCAGCACGCCGTCCACGTAACCGACGGTCGCGACGCGTCCGTTGTAGGCGAGCGCGCGCATGCATTCGCCGAACACCGAACCGCCGACGCAGTTGACGACGAGATGAGCGCCCTGTCCTCCGGAAATCTCCCTCACCCGCGCGGCAAAGTCGGCGCTGCGCGTCGCGATGCCGTGCTCGAGCCCGACTTCTTTCAGGCGCGCGAGCTTCGCGGCCGAACCGGACGTTCCGATCGTGTGCGCGCCCAGCATGGCGGCTATCTGTATGCTGGCGACCCCCGCGCCCGACGAAGCCGCGGTGACGAGGAGCCAATCGCCGCGCTTGAGCCCGCCATACGGATAAAGCATCTCGTACGCGGTGAGAAAGCTCACCGGAATCGCCGCCGCCTGTTCCCAACTCAAGCGCGCGGGTACCGGCATCGCCTGATGCGCTTCCATCAGCGCGTACTCCGCGAACCCGCCGCGGGCACGGCCCATTATCCGCGCGCCGACCCTCACGCCCGTTACGCCTTCGCCGACCGCGTGGATGACCCCGGAGACCTCGTTACCTCCGATCTTTTCCGGCCCCCCGTGCACCACGCCGCCGACGATCAATTCCCCGCGGTTGAGCGCGCTCGCGTGCACGCGCACCACGAGCTGACCGGGTCCCGCCTCGGGCAGCGGCACGTCGCGAAATTCCAGCACGGCCCGGTCGTGATCGGTCTTGATCCAGCAGGATTTCATTGCGTTCTCCTTGGTCCGCACATCGTAACCCTCCCTGCCTTTTTTCGGCGCCTGCGATTCTCGCACATTCGGCCCGGCGCGCCCGCCGACGTGTCAACGGCGTTACAAAGACACACACTGTTACAGCGCCGCGCAGGAACCGGCTGCGGGAAAAGCGGGTCCGAGCACTGCGAGCCCGTTTTCGGAGGGAACACACGCGGCTCGGACCGTTCAACAAATCTGGAGGCCTGTCATGAAGAAGCTCGTCGTCAGCACCCTGCTTTCCGCCACCCTCGTCGTCGCACCGCTCGCGATCGCGCAAAGCGGCGAGAGCGCACCGCATGCCCGCCACGGCGCCGCGGCACAACCCCATGGGGAACGTGCGTTCCGCATGCCGAGCGAACGCGTCGAGGCGCGTCTCGCCTATCTCAAGACCGCGCTCCGAATCACCGACGCGCAGCAGCCGCAGTGGGACGCGTTCGCGAACACGCTGCGCAAGCAGGCGCGGGAGATGGACGTGCGCATCGAGGCGCGTCGCGCGCAGCGCGCGCAAAGCGGGCGCGACGGCCGGGTGACGGCGATCGAGCGGCTCGAGCGGCGTCAGCAGCGGCTTGAGCTTGCATCCTCGCGCCTGAACGAAATCGTCGCGGCGGCCAAGCCGCTCTACGCCGCGCTCACGCCGGAGCAGCAGAAGGTCGCGGATGAGCTGCTCGCGCAGCGCCACCGCGGCATGCGCCACGGCCAGCACCGCGGCCGCGCATAGGACGAGGTCAGTGGCGCGGCGCGTCCACCGCGGAGAGCGGCCGCGCCACCCGCTCGAGCGGGGCGCGCTCTGCCGTCACGGCGTAGCGCGCGGCCGCGAGCGCGGCGAGGAGCATCATGCTCGCACCGAGCGCATAACCGAAAAAGACGGCTTGGCGTGAGCCCGTTCCGATCAGAACGCCGGAGAGCCAGGGCGCGAGCATGCCGCCCGCGGCCGTCCCCACGGAAAAGAAAATGGCGATTGCGAGGGCACGCAGTTCCAGCGGGAACACCTCGCTCACCGTGAGATAGGCGGAGCTCGCCGCAGCGGAGGCGAAAAAGAAGATCACGCTCCACAGGACGGTCTGCATGTGCGCCGAGAGCTGCTCCTGCACGAAGAGCATTCCAGTGATGAGCAGCAGCACGCCGGAGAGCGCGTAGGTTGCGGCGATCATCGGGCGCCGGCCCACGCTGTCGAAGAGCGGGCCCAGCACGAGCGGGCCGAGAAAATTACCGAGCGCGAAAGGAAGAAGATAGATGCCGGCATCCTGTGCCGGCACGCCGTAGAACCGGGTCAGCACGAGGGCATAGGTGAAGAAGATCGCGTTGTAGAGAAAGGCCTGGGCCGCGATCAGGACGAGGCCGAGTAACGAGCGCGCGCGGTACGTCTCGAGGAGCGTCTTCGCGACGAGACCGAAGCCGGTGTGGCGGCGCGGACGGATGAGGAGCCACTCCCGCGGTGCGGCGAGCGGCGCGCCGGTCTCGCGCACGATGCGCGCCTCGATTTCCGACATGACGCGGGAAGCGCGCTCGGGGTGACCGTGGATGGAAAGCCACCTCGGGCTCTCCGGCACGTGGCGCCGCGCCACCAGCACCACGAGCCCGAGGATCGCGCCGATGCCGAAGCCCAGGCGCCAGCCGAGATCGACCGGAAGAAGCTCCGGATCGAGCAGTACGAGCGTCGCGCCGGAACCGAGCGCGGCGCCGATCCAGAAGCTGCCGTTGATCGCGAGTGCGACACGGCCGCGTACACGGGCGGGAACCAGCTCATCGATCGCCGAATTGATGGCGGCGTATTCCCCCGCCGATGCCGATGCCGGTCAGCAGCCGGCACGCGGCGAGCGTCGGGTAGTCCCACGCAAAAGCGGTGAGCAGCGTTCCGCCGAGGTAGAGCGCGAGTGTCGCGAAGAATAGCCGGGTCCTGCCGTAGCGATCGGTGAGGTGGCCGCACGCGAGCGCGCCCACGACGGCGCCGAGCAGATAGAACGACGCAAGCGCGCCGATCTCCTGCGCCGACAGGCCGAGCGTGCGCTCGTCCTGCAGCACGCCGCCGACCGCAGCCTTCAACGTCACTTCCAGCCCGTCGATCGCCCACGCAGCGCCGAGGGCAAAGACGATGAGCGAGTGGAAGCGGCTCCAGGGCAGCCGATCGAGCCGCGCGGGGATGTCGGTACGGACGGGTTCCATGCGCGCGTGAGGACCTGCGCTGCCGGCGTCAGCCCTCGAGCCGGCGCGTCGTCGCGAGTGAGGCGATCGCCATCGTGCGCAGATCGCGCTCGATGCGGATGATGACGAAGAGAAAAATACCCGCGACGAAGACCGCCAGCGCGCCGCCCGCGATGCCGAGATAGCCCAGGATGCGCGTCTGGCGGTTCGCGTAATCGGTGAGCCGCTGCTCGTAGAGGTTCTTGCGGCGCTCGTTCTCCTCCTCGATCGAGCGCAGGAAGCGCTCGACGTGACCGGCGTGCCAGCGCAGCACGCGATGCGGATCGATCCTGCGTTCCTCGGGCAGCTTCGATTGCTCGGGTGCGGCCCGCAGGAGCTGCTCCGACAGGGCCTCGAGCGTAGCAAGATAGACGCGCCGCTCGGCGTCGCTCCGGAGATCGAGGCCCTTCATCACCTGCTCCACCGTCCACTCGGTCGCTTCGGGAACCGGAGCGACGGCCGGGAACGCGTTTTTCACGTACTCGTCGAGATTGCGCGAAATCCGCCGCACGGCGTCAGCCGCGCCGGGCTCGCCGCTGCCGCGCGCTGTCGCACCACCCGGCCAGGGCGCGGGCCCGCCGTGTTCCACGAGCTTGAACTTCTCGAGCGTGACCGCTTGCATGAGTGCCTCGTCACGCTCCTCCGGCCGGTTCGGCGCAGGCGGCACCGGCGGCTCCGCCATGATGCTCCTCACCGCCGCGGCACCTGCGGTGATCGACGCGATCAACGCAATGGTCGCAACGGACAACACGACGGCGCGCCATACCGCGAGGTAGAGATTCTCGATTCGGTCCTCGAATGACATGCGGATCGCGCGCGCCGCGACACGCGTCCGCTCAGCGCGGGTGCGCGTCACCGCCGTGCGGTCTCTCGCGCAACGTCTGGCAGTGTATGCAGCGCGTGGCCGGCTGGGCGCTCAAGCGCTTGAAGCCGATCTCGTCGCCGCAGTCCAGGCACTCGTTCGCCTCGCCGCGCTCGAGCCGGGCGCGCGCGGCCTCGATGTTCTTCAGATTGTCGAGGTAATGCTCGAGCAGGGCGTGGTCCACCTCCTCCTGCATGGTGGCGCTCGCCTCGTCTCCGCTGTCATAGACCATGCCCACGAGCTCGAGATATTTCTGATCGGCGAACTGCGGCATCGACGCGCGAATCTGCTCGCGCACCGCGCGTTCCAGTTCGTCGAGCGCCCGTGTGAGGCGCGCTTTCTGCGTAGCGGTCAGCGTCACGCCATTTCCCTGCAACTGGATGATTGCCCGTTAGAACAAGGCCCGCAGGGATGGTTTCATGGGTGCTTGTGACGCGGCGATCGGCGCATCACGTCCCCATATCGGTCGCTGGAGCGCATCGGCCGGCAGCGGATGGCGTTCGGCGATGCGCGCTTCGGCGCATTCCGGCCGCGAAAAAAAGAGATTCTACATTTGTGACAATTGTTGCTGCGCGGCGCCGCGCGTGCGCTATGATTCCCAAATGAGGCGGGTTGCAGCCCAACCGGTTCGGGCGCGCGTCTGGAACGCGCGGGTCGGTGGCTTGTCAACCGCAATGCAGCGAATCGCTTCCGCGGCACCGTCCTGTCCGGAGGCAGCGAGCCGACGCACGCCCGTGATTGATCTCGTTTTTTCGGTTTTGCGCCGCCGTGCCCGCCGCTGCGAGGGCGCATGCCGCGGTATTCGTGTCGGGCGCGGGTCAGGGAAGCGGGAAGGAACCCTGCCTTACTCGCTATGTCCATTGTTCTAAGGCGCATTCAAGCGGGAGGTAAAACGATGCCGACCAATTCGAACCAGTCTGACCGCCAAAGCGAATTCGTGAGGAGCCTTCACGCCTTCGCCCAACAGCATCGCGCCAGCCACTGGTCCGGCACGTTTGCAGAATTCCTGGAAAAGATCCTTCCCGGCAACGCGCGCAACGTGGCGCGCACCGCCCATCAGTACGTCTGGGACATGATCCGCTGGCAGGGGTCGGAGATCGACCAGGAAGGACATACCCGCTACAAGCTCTTCGCCGATGAGCTGTACGGGATCGACGACGCGCTTGAGCGCCTCGCCGATTACTTCAAGGCTGCCAGCGCGGGCTCGGAAGTCGGGCGGCGGCTGCTGCTCATGCTCGGGCCACCCTCGGGGGGCAAGTCGAGCATCGTGATCCTGCTCAAGCGCGGCCTCGAGGAGTACAGCCACACCGACGAAGGCGCGATCTACGCGATCCAGGGTTGCCCGGTCAACGAATCGCCGCTCCATCTCGTCCCCTACACGCTGCGGCCGCAGTTCCGCGAGATCTACGGCGTCGAGATCGTCGGCGATCTCTGTCCGCTGTGCCGCACGCGGCTCGAGCGGTTTGCGGAAAAATCACCCGGCACTGCGGAGCGCACCAACCTTCTCGCCGGCGACTTCATGCACATGCCGGTGCATCGCATCTTCATTTCCGAAGCCGGGCGTGTGGGCATCGGCACCTATGCGCCGCACGATCCCAGCACCGCCGACATCGCCGATCTCGTGGGCTCGGTGGATCTCTCGAAGGTCGCCGAGTACGGCGACGAGGGGGATCCGCGCGCATGGTCGTGGTCGGGCGCGATGTACGCGTCGAGCCGCGGCATCCTCGAGATGATCGAGATCCTCAAGGTGAAGCGCGAGTTCCTCTATCTGCTCCTCACGCTCACGCAGGAAAAGAACGTGAAGGTATCGCGCTTTCCCCTGATCTACCTGGACGAAGCGGTGCTGGCGCACACCAACCTCGCCGAATTCCGGCGCTTCCTGCAGGAAAGCGAGAACGAGGCGCTGCTCGACCGCATGGTGATCATCCAGGTGCCGTACACGCTGTCCTACCGCGACGAGGCGCGCATCTACAAGAAGCTCATCTCGTCGGCAACCGCGTTCAAGGAAGTGCACCTCGATCCGCACGTGCTGCACACCGCGGCGGTCTTCGCGATCCTCACCCGCCTGCACGAGGGCGAGGAAAAGGACACCGAACTTTCCAAGAAGGTGCGGGTGCACGCCGGTGAAGATGTCGAAGGCGTCAACCAGGCGGATGCCGAACGCATCAAGGGCCGCATGCCGGACGAAGGGCTGGGCGGCGTGAGCCCGCGCTTTGTCATCAACGCGCTCTCGAACGCCATCATCCAGAGCGACGTCAAGAGCCTCACCACCATGGAGATGCTGCTCGCGCTCAAGGATGCGATCGAGTCGGATGCGCGGATCGATCCGAAAAAGAAACGCAAATGGGTGGATTTTCTCGTCGTCGCGCGCAAGGATTTCTACAACCGCTGGGTCAAGGAGGACGTGCACAAGGCGCTCTTCGTGTCTTTCGAGCAGGAAGCGCAGGATCTCCTCGACAAGTATCTGGACGAGGTGGAAGCCACGCTCGACGGCCGCCCGGTGAAGGACCCCATCACCAACGAGGAGCGCAAGCCCGACGAGCGTTTCCTGCGTTCGGTGGAGGAGAAAATCCACATTTCCGACTCGGGCAAGCAGTCGTTCCGGCAGGAAGTGGTGCGCAAGGCGATGGGCGCGTTCAAGCGCGGCGAGAAGTTCGCGCTCTCGAGCCACGCCCGGCTGCACGAGGCGATCGAGCAGTACCTCTTCGAGCAGCGGCGCGACGTGCTGCGGCTGGTCTCTTCCACCACCCGGCCCGACGAGGAAGCGAAGCAGAAGATCTCGGTGGTCGAACAGCGGCTGGTCGACGAATACGGCTACGACTCGTACAGCGCGCGCGAGGCGCTCAACTACGTGACCACGCTGCTCGCGCAGGAGTGACGATTGAGCGCGCCACGCGATCGCCCTGCACGTCGTGTCAGCGACAGCCGCCCCACGTGCGTTATTGTTCCGGTGACGCATTGCTCCTCAGGCCGGCGTGAAGCCGGCCGCGGCTTCCACCATGGCGGCTGAATTTCCCGGTCCCGAAGCCGGCTCGCGCATCTTTGCGACGGTCTCGTGGTACGACCTCTTTTCGCGCGGCGCGCGCGACTGGCTGCGCCACAACGAAAAGGTGCGCGATGCGGTAAAGCAGCGGGTGCGCGAGTACGTGACGGGGCCCGATGTGCTCACGCGCGCGCAGGGCGGCACCGTGCTCGTGCCGGTCAGGCTGCTCGAGCACGCGCGCTTTCGGCTGCGCGACCCCGAATCCGAGTCGGGCGCCGGTCAGGGCGCGGGCGAGCCGGGGCAGGTGTTGCGCCGGGCGCAGCCCCAGGCGGGCGACGAGGAGGGCGAGCGGCAGGGCGGCACCAGCGAAGGTGAAGTGAAATTCGTCCTCGAGCTCAAGGTCGACGACTTCCTCGACTGGCTGTGGGAGGAAATGAAGCTCCCCGAGTTGAAGCCCAAGCAGAGCCCCGTCGCGGAAGAGGACGAACTCGTGCGGGAAGGCTGGGACAGGCGCGGGGCGCGGTCACGGCTCGACCGGCGCCGCACCGTCAAGGAAGCGGTGAAGCGTCGCGCGGTGCAGGAGCATCCCGTGCCATTCACCGACGAGGACCTGCGGTTCCGGCAGCTGGTGCGGCGGCCCAAGCCCGCCACCAATGCCGTCGTCATCTTTGCGCTCGACGTCTCGGGCAGCATGGGCGAAACCGAGCGTCAGCTCGCGAAGATGTTCTTCTTCTTCGCGCTCCAGGGCGTGCGACGCCAGTACCCCAGGGTCGAGACCGCCTTCATCGCGCACACCGTGAATGCCTGGGAGTTCTCGGAGGAGGATTTCTTCAGGACGAGCGGGACCGGCGGCACCGCGTGCTCGTCGGCGTTCGAGCTCGCCTACGAAATCCTGCACAGCCGTTACGACCCGGCGCGTTACAACAGCTACGTGTTTTACGCCTCCGACGGAGAGAACGCTTCCGACGATCACGAGGCGGCGGCGAGCGCGGTGCGCCGCATCGTGCCCGAGCTCAACTATCTCGGCTACGTCGAACTGCGCACCTCGCACGGCATTTCACTGCAGACCGAGATGACCAACATCCTGGGCGAGCTGCGGCAGGATCATCCCGCGATCGGCGTGCGTCAGGTCGCGTCCCAGGACGACGTGTGGGCGGCGCTGCGCGAGTTCTTCCAGCAGCAGGCCGAGGCAGCGTGAGCGTGACGACATCGGTTGCCGATTACGCGCCGCGTATCGAAGCGCTCGCCCGCAAGCTCGGGCTCGCCTACCACCCGGTCGATTTCGAGCTGGTGCCCAGCACCTTCATGATGGAAGTGGCGGTATACGGCCTGCCGGTGCGCATGCCGCACTGGTCCTTCGGCGTGCGCTATATCCACGAGCTCATCCGCCGCAGCATGGGTCACTCGCGCATCTTCGAGGTGATGTTCCCCGGCAATCCCTGCCGCGCCTATCTCGTCAACACCAACACGCTCGCGGAAAACACGCTGGTCACCGCGCACGTGCTCGGGCACGCCGACTTCGCCCGCAACAACCAGCTCTTTGCGCGCTTCGAGCGGATGGCGGGCGCGCACATCGTGGAGCATGCGGCGGCGCAGGCGCACCGCATCGAGGAAGCGGTCGAAAAGCACGGGCGCGAGCGCGTGGAGGCCGTGCTCGATGCAGCGCTCGCGCTCGAACCGCACGTCGATGTCAACCAGGAGCTGCATCGCGCCGACTATCCCGTCGCGCCGAGGGCGCGCACCGAGCAGAAGGACGATGCTTTCCGCGAGCGCTTCCGCGAGCTGCCGGGAGAGAAGAAGGCGCCCGGCGCTTCACGCGAGCACCAGCGCGTGCCCGTGCCGCCGGCGCCCGAGTACGATCTGTTATGGTTCATCGCGCGCTACGGTCCCGAGCTCGAAGACTGGGAGCGCGACGTCTTCCTCGCGGTGCGCGAGGAGTCGTTCTACTTCTATCCCGTCTTCGCCTGCCACATCATGAACGAGGGCTGGGCGAGCTACTGGCACGCGCGGCTTCTGCGCGAAGCGGACTTCCTGCCCGAGGCGCTCTATCTCGATGCGGTGAAGGCGCATTCCGACGTGGTGCGTCCGTTTGCCGCTGAACAGCAGGCGACGCTCACCGTGAATCCCTATCATCTCGGCTTCTCCATGTGGGAGCACATCGTCGAGACGCATGGCATCGAGGAGGCGCGGCGCATCTGCCGCGAGGAAGACGATTTCGGCTTCATCCGCAATTATCTCGACCGCGATCTCGCGAAAAAGCTGGGGCTGTTCGTCTTCGAAGCGAAGAGCGGGGGTGAGATCAGGATCACGAGCCGCGGCATCGACGCGGTGCGGGAGGCGATCCTTGCGCCGAAATTCAACTACGGCGCGCCGCGCATCGCCGTTTCGGAATTGCGCACCGACGGCACGCTCGTCCTTGCGCACGATCATGCGAGCGACGGCCGCGGTCTCGACCTCTCCCGCGCGGCGCGCGTGCTCGACTACGTGCACCGCGTGTGGCGACGTCCGGTCATCCTGCACACGGCGGATGCGCGCGGCGAGCCGCAGGAGCTGAACAAGCAGTAGGCTTCAGGCAGCGCCGTAGCGGCCGAGCGCCGCTTCGTCCAGCTCGAGGCCCAGTCCCGGCTTTGCCGGCACCACGAGCTCTCCTTTCACCGGCGCGGGCGCTTCCTTGAAGAGGCGCAGCGACCACGGCATGTACTCCACCGTGAGCCCGTTCGGGATCGCCGCCACGAGATGCACAGAGATCTCCGGATAGAGATGGTTCACCACCGGAAGGTTGAACGCCTCGGCCATGCCGGCGATCTTGAGCCACTGCGTGATCCCGCCCGCGCGCAGCACGTCGATCATCACGATATCCACCGAGCGCGCCTCGAGCAGGTGGCGAAACGGTACTTTTCCGTACACGTACTCGCCGGCCGCAATCGGCGTCGCGAGCGCGGACGCGACGCTCGCAAGACCCGGGTAGTCGTCCGCCGCGACCACGTCCTCGAGCCAGTAGAGATGGCAGTCCTCGAGGCGGCTCCCGATCGCGATCGCCTGCCGCACGTCCCAGCGCTGGTTGATGTCGCACATGAGATCGATGTCGGGCCCGATCGCCTCGCGTATGAGGCGGATCCGCTCCACTTCGCGCGCGGGCGTGGTATCTCCCGGCAGCGCGAGCTGCGTTTTCATCTGGCGAAACCCCTTCTCCACGAGGACGGACGCGGCGCGCACCACATGGTCGAGCGGAAAAGTGCGCATCAGCGCACCGCTCGCATAGGTCGGCACGCGCTTGCGATAGCCCCCGGCGAGCCGCGCGACCGGCACGCCGAGCGCCTTGCCCTTGATGTCCCATAGCGCGATGTCGACCGCCGCCAGCGCCAGCGTGAAGATGCCGGCGGGTCCGGCGGAAGCGGCGGCGTGCTTCAGCTTGCCGGCAATGGCCTCGACGCACATCGGATCCTCGCCGATCGTGAGCGCGCCCAGGCTGTCCACCGCGGACTTGAGCGACGGCGTGAGGGCGCCGCCGAAGAACGTATACCCCAGCCCTTCCACGCCCTCGTCGGTCCCGACCCGCAACACGACGAAATCGCGCGTCGCGCCGGGCGTGGCGGGACCGCGGGCAAGCGGCTCGTCGGCGGGAAGGCGGACGACACGGCTTTCGACGCGGGAAATTTTCATGGCCCCACACTCCGACTGCGATGAACGAAGCGGCACTATACCGGATCGCAAGTGCCGAAGCGGCCGCGCCCCATTGACGGAAGCCGCGTCGGGATCGCCGTTCGCTAACCCTCGCTTCGCACGAGCTGGTAAGCTTATGGGTTAAATTGCGGGAGGCATTTTGATTTCACCCTTTGTTCGTTCGGCGCAGATCGGCTATTTCTCGATGGAAATCGCACTGGCGCCCGACATCCCGACCTACAGCGGCGGGCTCGGGGTGCTCGCCGGCGACACGCTGCGCTCGGCCGCCGACCTGCGCCTGCCGCTCGTCGGCGTAACCCTGGTGAGCCGGATGGGCTACTTCAGGCAGGAAGTCGCGAGCGGCGGTCATCAGATCGAGCACGCGGCCGCGTGGGACCCGGCGCAGAAGTGCGAGCCGCTCGAGGCGAAAATCGTCGTCAACATCATGGGCCGCAAGGTCTGGGTCGGTGGCTGGCTCTACGTCGTGAAGAGCCACCTCGGCGGCACCATACCGGTAATCCTGCTCGACACCGATCTGCCCGAGAACGATCGCGCCGACCGCGAAATCACGCATCATCTCTACGGCGGCGACCAGGCCTACCGCCTGAAGCAGGAGATCGTGCTCGGCATCGGCGGGGTACGCATGCTGCTCGCACTCGGGCTCCAGGTGCGCAAGTACCACATGAACGAAGGCCATTCCGCGCTGCTGGCGGTGGAGTTGATGCGCCGCTTCGAGCTTTTCAACCGCAGGCGCCCGCACGAGCCGACTTACCACCTGCCCGCCGTCCGCGCCCAGTGCATCTTCACCACCCATACTCCGGTGGAGGCGGGACACGATCAGTTCGACTGGGGGCTCGTGCAGCAGGTGCTCGGCGATTACATCGCGCTCGACGAGCTGAAGAAGGTCGCGGGCGAGGACCGCCTCAACATGACGCGTCTCGCGCTCAATCTGAGCGAATACGTGAACGGGGTCGCGCGCCGGCATGCCGAAGTCTCGCAGCGCATGTTTCCGGGCTACATCGTGAACGCGGTGACGAACGGCGTGCATCCGCGCACGTGGACCGCGAAGAGCTTCGCGACGCTCTACGACCGCCACCTGCCGGGCTGGTGCAACGAGCCGACGCTGCTCGTGCGCGTGGACCAGATTCCCGACACCGAAATCTGGGAGGCGCACGCCACCGCGAAGTCGGCCCTGATCGAACGCGTGCGCGGCGAGTGCGGCGTCGAGCTGGACCCGGCACTGCCGATCGTCGGTTTCGCGCGGCGGATGACGGCCTACAAGCGGCCGGATCTGCTGTTCTCCAACGTCGAGCGGCTGCGCGCCATCGCGCGCCACACGCCGTTCCAGCTCGTGCTGTCCGGCAAGGCGCATCCGCGCGACAGCACCGGGAAGCACCTGATCGAGGATCTCCATCGCCATATCGGCACGCTCGACGGGCTCGTGCGCGCGGCGTTCCTGCCGAATTACGACATGACGAGCGCGCTCGAATTCGTGTCCGGCTCGGACGTGTGGCTCAACACGCCCCAGCGCCCGCTGGAAGCTTCAGGCACGAGCGGCATGAAGGCGAGCCTGAACGGTGTGCCGCAGCTCTCGGTGCTCGACGGCTGGTGGGTCGAGGGCTGCATCGAGGGCATCACCGGCTGGGCGATCGGCGGCGAACACGAATCTGAAAACGGTGACGATGCCGAGCACCTCTATTACAAGCTCGGCGAAGTGGTGCTGCCGTTGTGGCATCGCGACCGTGCAGCGTGGATCGGCGTGATGAAGGGCGCGATCGGCAAGAACGCTTCCTTTTTCAACAGCCACCGCATGCTGCGGCATTACGCGATCGAAGCCTACCTGCGCTGAAGGCAGCCCGCTTGGGGGAGCCTTGGAGGCAGTGCGTTCCGCCGTCGTTCGCCGCTTGACCCTCTCCGGGCCGCGGGCACAGAATCCCTCAACGAATGCCGAGGAGCTTACGCATGCACACTGCCGCTCACAGTCAGACCACCTTCCCTTCCGCGGCCGGCGACGTCAACACGCTCGCCGCGCTGCGTGTCGTGCCGACTGGCGCCGCGCTGGGTGCCGAAATCCGCGGCGTGGACTTCTCGCTCCCCGTGCCCGAGGACGTGCGCGAGGCATTGCGCCGGGCGTGGGCCGACCATCTGGTGCTGCTCTTTCGCGACCAGAACATCGACGACCACCAGTTGATGGCCGCAGCCGGCATCTTCGGGCCGCCCCACGATGCCGCCTCGCGCAAGTACCATCTCAGCGCCGGCCGGAAAGTCGACAACCGCTATCTCATCTCCGCGCACCCGAGCGTCAGCATCATTTCGAATCTCGACGAAAACGGCGTGCCGGTGAAGGACAACGGCAGCCTCGGGAGTTACGAAGTCGTGTGGCACACCGACAATTCCTACGTCCCGGTGCCACCCGCGGGTAGCATGCTGTATGCGCTGGTGGTGCCGACGAACGGGGGCGGCGATACGTCATTCAACAACCAGTACCTGGCATACGAGGAACTGCCGGACGATCTCAAGCGCGCCATCGAAGGCAGATCTCAGGTGCACGATTCCAGCCGCAACAGCGCCGGCGTGCTGCGCCCGGGCGTCAAGCTGCCGACCCGGCCCGAGGAGGTGGAAGGGCCGGCGCACCCGCTCGTTCGTCTTCATCCGGTCACGAAGCGGCGCGCGCTCTACCTCGGTCGGCGGCGCACCTGGCCTTCGAATTACATCGTGGGCATGGACAATGCCGAAAGTGAGGCGCTGCTCGACCGCCTGTGGGCGCACGCGACCCAACCCAGGTATGCGTGGACTCATCGCTGGCGCGTCGGCGATCTCGTGCTGTGGGACAACCGCTGCTGCATGCACTACCGCAGCGAAGTGGACGCTTCGCAGCCGCGCGTCATGCACCGCACGACAATCAGGGGAGAGGTGCCCATCGCGCCGTGGTAAGTAATTTCACGCCTCATGGCGGGCGTGCCCGTTTCCGGTTTCTTGCGCGGTGTGTGCTGTTTTTGTCAGCACACACCCCCGGCAAACCGTTACAATCGTTCCAAAACGAGCGCTTCACACGTTAAAGAAGGCCGCACCGCAAGAGAGGTCCCCATGCTGATGCATGAAAAAATCGCCAAGTATTTCGAGGGCAAGGAGCAGTTCTACCCCGCCGCCCTGGAGGCGAAGTACGCCAGAATATTCAACCGCATCATGGACTTATGGGGAATGCAGGAGCTCGAGGATTACTTTGCGGACTTGATGGTCGACAAGCGCGGCGGACGGCAGGGCTTTCCGCCGGACGTGCTGAACGACATTCTGACGCTCTCGCGCGTTCACGGCCGTATTCTGGAACTGCAGGCTCCCAAGGCGCAGGACGACGAGGATCCATGGGCGAGCGACGTGGCGCGGCGTTCCCTGCAGGCCGAGCAGATCGAATTCAACCTGCAGGGCTTCGAGCGCGCGATCCAGGTCGGCAACGAGCGTGCGGTCAAGATCTTTCTCAAGGCCGGGGTCAAGGCCAACGAAAAGGACAATAGCGGTTTCACGCCGCTCCTCAAGGCCGCTTCGCTCAATCGCACCGCTGTCGCCGCCGTGCTGATCGACGCCAAGGCCGACATCAACGTGCGCGACAATCAGGGGTTCACGCCGCTGCATTGGGCCGCGTTCAAGGGTTTTCCCGAGATGACGAAGCTGCTCGTCGAGCGCGGCGCCGACGTGAACGCGAAGAGCAACATGGGCCTCACCCCGGTCATGCAGGCCACCATGTGGGGCCACGACCGCATAGTCGCCTATCTGCTCTCGAAGGGTGCCCGCCCCAACGAGGCGGACAACGAGGGGCTCACTGCGCTGCACAACGCCGTGTCAGACGGTCACGTCAAGGTGGTCAAAGCGCTGATGTCCGCGGGCGCCGACCCGAATATCAAGTCGGCGAAGGGCATGACCGCCCTCGCCCTCGCGCAGAAAAAGAACAACCCGGAACTCCTCGCCGCGCTCACCGCGCCGGTCGAAAAAGCCTGAGGGATGCGCGGCGAGCGCTCGCCGCGCTGAAGGTCACTTCTCGAGCAGGTGCTCCTTCTTCTTCACTTTTGCCCACTCGTCCGCGTCCGCCGGGGCCGGCTTCTTTTCGATGATGGGCTTCCACACTTTCGCGAGCTCGGCGTTGATCGCGGTCCAGTGACGCTGGTCATCGGGCACGTCGTCCTCCGCGAATATCGCCTCCACCGGGCATTCCGCGACGCACAGCGTGCAGTCGATGCACTCGTCGGGATCGATGACCAGCATGTTCGGGCCTTCGCGGAAGCAATCGACCGGGCATACATCAACGCAATCGGTATACTTGCACTTGATGCAGCTCTCGGTGACAACGTAAGTCATAGTATTCCTTCGGAAAAACGGGCCTTGAAAACGCGGGAAAGGCGCTTATTTTAGCAGAAGCGTCGGTGCCGTTGAGCGGCCGACGGCGGGCGTTTGCTTCCCAAGGTGAGCGAATTTGGTTAGCATAACAGGCGTTCTTCCGATGCCGCGCCTTCCGCGCGGCGTTTCCTTCCAAAATTTTCCAGGGCCCCATCCATGAGCGAGCATATTCATTACGTCACTGACGAGACGTTCGAGCCCGAGGTCTTGCAGTCGCCGACCCCGGTACTGGTCGATTACTGGGCGGAGTGGTGCGGCCCGTGCAAGATGATCGCGCCGATACTCGACGAGGTCGCCCGGGAGTACTCCGGCCGGCTCAAGGTGGCAAAGCTCAACATCGATGAGAACCAGGCGACGCCGCCCAAGTACGGCATTCGCGGCATCCCGACGCTGATGCTGTTCAAGAACGGCGCTGTGGAGGCAACCAAGGTGGGCGCCCTTTCGAAATCCCAGTTGACCGCATTTATTGACAGCCATATTTAAACCCGATACGCTTTTTCCGGCGCCTGCAGAAGGCCGCTCCTCATAAAGAAAGAACGGGCGGTCCGGGCGCGGGTGCAGTCCCCCCGATTCCCCTTCCCTTCACCGTACAACGTAGCGCTCTTCCGCATATGCATCTATCCGACCTCAAGAATCTCCACGTTGGCGAGCTCGTCGACATGGCCGTCAAGAATGAAGTGGACGGCGCCAACCGCATGCGCAAGCAGGAGCTCATCTTCGCGCTCCTCAAGAACCAGGCCCGCAAGGGCGAGAGCATCTACGGCGGCGGCACGCTGGAAGTGCTGCCCGACGGCTTCGGCTTCCTGCGCTCGCCGGATACCTCGTATCTCGCGGGGACCGACGACATCTACGTGTCGCCGAGCCAGATCCGGCGCTTCAATCTCCACACCGGGGACACGATCGAGGGTGAGATCCGCACGCCCAAGGACGGCGAGCGCTACTTCGCGCTGGTCAAGGTGGACAAGGTCAATTCCGAGCCGCCGGAGAATTCCAAGCACAAGATCCTGTTCGAGAACCTGACGCCGCTCTTTCCCACGGAGCAGCTCAAGCTCGAGCGTGACATCAAGGCGGAAGAGAACATCACCGGGCGCATCATCGACATCATCGCGCCGATCGGCAAGGGCCAGCGCGGGCTGATCGTCTCACCGCCCAAGGCCGGCAAGACCGTCATGCTCCAGCACATCGCCCATTCGATCACGGCCAACCATCCCGAAGTGATGGTGATCGTGCTCCTGATCGACGAGCGGCCGGAAGAGGTGACGGAGATGCAGCGCTCGGTCAAGGGCGAGGTCGTGTCCTCGACGTTCGATGAACCCGCGAGCCGCCACGTGCAGGTCGCCGAGATGGTGATCGAGAAAGCGAAGCGGCTGGTCGAGCACAAGAAGGACGTCGTCATTCTGCTCGACTCGATCACGCGGCTCGCGCGCGCCTACAACACGGTGGTCCCCGCCTCGGGGAAGGTGCTGACGGGCGGCGTGGACGCCAACGCTCTGCAGCGTCCCAAGCGCTTCTTCGGCGCCGCGCGCAACATCGAGGAGGGCGGCTCGCTCACCATCATCGCGACCGCGCTCATCGATACCGGCAGCCGCATGGACGACGTGATCTACGAAGAGTTCAAGGGCACCGGCAACATGGAGATCCATCTCGACCGGCGCATGCACGAGAAACGGATCTACCCGGCGATCAACGTGAACCGCTCCGGCACCCGGCGCGAGGAACTTCTGATCAAGCAGGATATTCTTCAGAAGATCTGGGTACTGCGGAAGCTGCTCTACCCGATGGACGAGCTGGAGGCGGCGGAGTTTCTGATCGACAAGCTGCGCGCGACCAAGAACAACGCCGACTTCTTCGACTCCATGCGGCGCGGCTGACCGTCGCACAACCCGGGTCGGCGCCGGTACGTCCCCTTGATGCAGCCGGGGTGAATCCCCGGAGGAGGCTCGCCTGAGGCTCCGTTTCATGCGCATTCGGCTCCTGCTCGTCGCGCGTTCGCGCTCCACGCGGTCCAGGCATGCGCACCGCTGCCGCCCAGCCCCGCCGACCTCGAGGCGAAGCGTTTCGAACCGGCGCCCGGCAAGGGCGTCATCCATGTTTTCCGCAACCAGCCCGATTTCGTGGATGATGGCGCGCCGATCACCGTGAACGGCCATCTTCAAGGCACCTATCCCGGCACGTACCTGCGCCTCGAGCTTGCTCCCGGGCGACACCGGATCGCGGGTTTCGCGGGCGACGCAGGCTGGATCGACGTGGACGCTGTACCGGGCGAAATCCGCTTCGTGCAGCAGGCCGTTATCCGGTCGTTCATCGGACCAGCGCAGTCGCGTTTCAGGTTCGTCGATCCTCACTACGGCCGCAACGCGGCCCTGCGCTATGAGCTCGTGGGTGCGCACTGAGGCAGGAGCTGCGCTGCTTGTTCTCCTGCTCGCAGCGTGCGCCTCGACGCCGCAGGCCTCGTCCGAGCGCGACGCCGCGGCGAAGCAGTTCCACACGCATCCCGCCACCGCGGCGCTCTACGTTTTTCGCGTCGACAACGCGCACGACGAGGATTCCGTGCTCTACGTCGACGGGCGCCTCGTCGGCGCAACGCTTCCGCGCGCCTACTTCCGGGTCGATGTCCGCCCCGGCAGGCATCGGCTCCACGGGATCGGCTCGGACTCGGGCACGATCGAAATCGCCACGCGGCCCGGGGAAATCCATTTCGTGGCTCTGCGCGTTGCAGGCGGCAATTCGCATTTCACCGTGGTGGATCCCGCCCAGGGACGGCAGACGATCATCGACTGCTGCGCGCTGCTCGAAAACTGGGCGCCCGGCCAGCGCCCCTTGCTTCGATAGCGAAAATCGAACATAATCCGCGCCTTTCCCGAGCGCCGGCCGCACCCGTCGGCGAGGAAACAGCGATGAAACCGAAGATCCATCCCGAATACGGCGAGATCACCATCACCTGCAGCTGCGGCAACGCGTGGACCACGCGCTCGACGCTGAGTCGCGACCTGCACGTCGAAGTATGCTCGGCATGCCACCCGTTCTATACCGGCAAGCAGAAGATCGTGGACACGGCCGGGCGGGTCGAGAAATTCCGCCAGAAATACGCGCGCAAACCCGCGCCGAAGGCGGCCGCCTGACGCGCCGCGCCCTGTCGCGGCCAGGAAAGCGGTTCCGGCCGCTTTTTTTGTTTGTGGCGGTCAGTAGGCTGCGACGGCCCCGTCGCTGCGCGGGTCGGCGCCGCCTTCCAGCACGCCGTTCGGATGGCGCACGATCGCGCCCGCATGCCCCATGAGCTCGTCGTAATCCTGCAGCACCTCGATCTCGTGGCCGAGTCTGCCGAGCGCCATGAGCACCGCGCCTGGAAAGCGCGCCTCCACCTTGAGCGTGTCGCTCGCCTGGCCCCAGGTGCGGCCAAGCAGCCAGCGCGGGGCGCTCACCGCCGCCTGGGGATTCAGTCCGAAGTGGGCGATCCGCGAGAAGACCGCGGCCTGCGTCTGCGGCTGGCCGTCGCCGCCCATCGTGCCGTAGAGCAGCGTGCGCCCATCGTGGAAGATCGCGAGCGCGGTGTTGAGCGTATGGAAGGGCTTGCGCCCCGGGTGCAGTGCATTGAGCGCATCCGGCGAGAGCGAGAAGCTGCACCCGCGGTTCTGCCACATGACCCCGCTTTCCTCCAGCACCACACCGGATCCGAACTCGTGGTACACGCTCTGGATCGCGCTCACCGAGCGTCCGGCGCCGTCGACGACGCCCATCCATACCGTATCCGCGGGCGCCCGCCCACCGCCCCACGCTGCGGCCCTGTTCGCGTCGATGCGTGACGCGTGCTCGCGGATGCGCTCCGTCGCGAGCAGATCCTGCGCGTCGATCGCCATGTATTCCGGATCGGTGATGCAGCGGTCGCGCAACGCGAACGCGCGCTTCGTCGCCTCCACGCAGAGGTGAATGAATTCCGGGCTCGCCGCGCCGAGCTTTTCCACGTGCAGCGCGTCGAGTATCCCCAGTATCATCAGCGAGATCACGCCCTGCGTCGGCGGCGGCATGTTGTACACCGTCGCGACCGAGTGGCGAAGCTCGAGCGGCGCGACCACCGCGGCGCGGTGCGCCGAGAGGTCATCCACGGTGAGCGGGCTACCCGCGGCGGCAAGGTCGTGCGCCATCGAGCGCGCGAGCCGGCCGCGGTAGAAGCCCGTCAGCCCGCGCGAGAGGCGGCGCAGCGTTTCGGCGAGCCGCGGCTGTCTGAAGATCGTCCCCTCGACGGGCGCCTTGCCGCCGGGCAGAAAGCTGGCCGCAAACCCGGGTTGCCGCTCGAGCTCGAGCCGCTTGGTCTCGGTCGCGACCGCCTGACTCCGCGTGACGGCGTGGCCGTGCTCCGCGTAGTGGATGGCATCGGCGAGCAGGCGCTTCAGCGGCAGTCGGCCACCCCACTTCCGCGACAGGGCGAAAGCGGTGTCCCAGCCGGAAATCGTGCCCGCGACCGTGTTCGCGGCGAGCCCACCCCGAAACGGAATCGCCTGCTGGATACCGCGCGCGGCGTACCATTCGCGGCTCGCCTGAGCGGCCGCTCTGCCGCACGCGTCGATGCCGCGCGGCTTGCGGCCCGGCACGTGCACGAGCCAGAACGAGTCGCCGCCGATACCGTTCATGTGCGGATAGACGACGGCGATGGTCGCGGCGCAGGCGATCGCCGCTTCCAGCGCGTTGCCGCCTTCACGCAGGATCTCGAGGGCGGACTGCGCCGCGACGGAATGCGGTGCGACCGCCATGCCGCGCGTGCCCCTTATGGAATGGATCATCGGCTACCGGAAGGAAAAGCCTGATTCTACGCGCAGCGCGCAGTGATTGCTCCGGCGCAGCGCGCGGATGACCGAATAGGCGCTACCAGCCGATCACTTTCGGCAGCCAGAGCGCGATCTGCGGATAGAAGAACAGCAGCACGACACCGAGGATCTGCATGGCGATGAAGGGAATGACGCCGAGATACATGTGGCGCGTCGTGATCTGCGGCGGCGCGACGCCGCGCAAGAAGAACAGCGCCCATCCGAACGGCGGCGTGAGGAACGAGGTCTGCAGGTTGACGCAGATCAGCATCGCCAGCCATACCAGGTCCACATTCTGCTGCACGAATACCGGGAGGAACAGCGGCACGGCGATGTAGCTGATCTCGATCCACTCGATGAAGAAACCGAGCACGAAGATGAGCAGCATCAGGAACCAGATGTCGGCGTTGACCCCCCCCCCGGAAGGAAGGCGAAGAGATCGTGGATCAGGTCCTCGCCGCGCAGCCCGCGGAACGCGAGCGCGAAGACCTGCGCGCAGATCAGGATGAACATCACCATGGCGGTGATCTTGGTGGTCGCGTATACCGTGTCCCTCAGCACGGCATACGACATGCGTCCGGCGATCGCCGTGACGAGGATGGATCCGAGCGCGCCCATCGACGCCGCTTCCGTCGGCGCCGCGACGCCCGCGATGATGGAGCCCAGCACGGAGAGCACGAGGAGCAGCGGCGGGAACACCACCTTGAAAAACTTGAACCACAGCTCTCCGCGCGGCATCGCATCGCGTTCCTTCTTCGGGACCGCGGGCACCCATTCGGGCCGGACCATGCCGAGCACGACGATATACGTACAGTACAGCGCTGCCAGCATGAGCCCCGGCATCACCGCCGCGGCGAACAACGTCCCGACCGACAATTGCAGAATGTCGGCGAGCAGTATGAGGATCAGGCTCGGCGGAATGATCTGCCCGAGCGTGCCCGAGGCGCAGATCGCGCCGCAGGCGACGCCGGAATCGTAGCCGCGGCGGATCAGCGTGGGCAGCGTGAGGAGCCCGAGCGTGATGACGGTCGCCCCTACGATGCCGGTCGTCGCGCCCATCAGCACACCCACGCCGATGATGCCGAGCGCCATGCCCCCGCGCAGCCGTCCCGCGAGGTGGCCCACCACATCGAGCAGGTCCTCGGCCAGGCGTGACTTTTCAAGCATCACGCCCATGAAGACGAAGAGCGGGATCGCGAGCCACTGGTAGTTGCTGACCACGCCGTAGACGCGCGCCGGCAGCAGGTTGAAGAGTCCCGTGCCGAAGCCGAGCACCCCGAACACGAAGCCGCTCGTCGCGAGCGTGATGGCGACCGGAATACCGGCCATGAGCAGCGCGAAGAACGCCACCAGCATGAGGATGGCGAGCGCTTCCGTGCCGCTCACAGTTCGCGCTCCCGCAGTCTTTCGAGGCAGAGGAGCGCCGCGGCGATCGCCTGCAGCAGGAGCAGCGCGAATCCGATCGGGATCAGCGCCTTCAGAAGATAGCGGTGCGGCAGGCCGCCGGGGTCAGGCGAGCCCTCGTCGATCACGTACGACTGCTGCACGTAGTTGAGCGAGAACCAGATCACCAGCAGCGAGATTGCGATGGTTAGAAGCGCGGATACGAGATCGACCACGATCTTCACGCGCGGCGGGAAGCGCCCGTAGACGATATCGACGCGCACGTGCTCGCCATGGCGCAGCGCATATGACATGCCGAAGAGGATGAGGGGCGCCAGCAGGTGCCACTCCAGCTCCTGCGACCACACCGAGCCCACGCTGAAGGCATAACGCAGCAGCACGTTGATCGCCATCAGGATGACGATCGCGAGCGCGATCCATGCGGTCCACTCTCCGATTGTCTCGATCAGGCGCTCGATCGCGCCGCGCACGCCGCGCGGCGCGTCCCGCCCGTGCGCTTCAGGCACCGCGGATCTTGCCGTGATAGACGGCTTCGCTGTAGCCGGCCCAGCTGTCGTACTTCGCTTTGAAGGCCATGTACGAGGTGTGCACCTTCTTCGTCACGGGGTCCTTGGCGATCGCCTCCTCGAGCACCTTGGCCGTGGCCGCGCGCAGGCTCTTGATGACGTCGTCGGGCAGCGGGCGGGCGATGACGCCCTGGTTCTTCACCAGGTCCTCCATCGCCTCCGCGTTGGTGCGCTGGCACCACGCTTCGCTCACGACGTTGCACGCCGCGCACGCGTTCTCGACGATCGCCTGCAGATCCTTCGGCAGCTTGCTCCAGGCCGCGCGGTTGATGAGGAGCTCCGACACGGTCGCAGTCTCGTGCCAGCCGGTGGTGTAGTAGTACTTCGCCGCCTTGTGGAGCCCGAGGCGGCGATCCTGGTACGGCCCGACGAATTCCGCGGCGTCGATCACGCCGCGCTCGAGCGCGGGGAAGATCTCGCCGCCCGGAAGCAGCTTCACGTCCACGCCGAGCGTCGCATAGACCTTGCCGGCGAGACCCGGGATGCGCATCTTGAGGCCGTTGAAATCCTTGACCGACCTGATCTCCTTCTTGAACCAGCCGGTCATCTGCACGCCGGTGTTGCCGCACGGAAAAGCGATCATGCCGAACGGCGCATAGACCTCGTGCCACAGATTGATGCCGCCTCCGTCGTAGAGCCAGCCGTTCATGCCCTGGAAGTTGAGACCGAACGGCACGGCGGTGAAATACTGGGCGGCGAAGGTCTTGCCGGTCCAGAAATAGCTGTTCGCATGATTCATCTCGACCGTGCCGGCGCGCACCGCGTCGAATCCCTCCAGCGCGGGAATCAGCTCGCCCGCGCCATACACCGTGATGCGCAGCCGCCCGTTCGACATCGCCTCGATGCGCTTCGCGAGATCGGTCGCGCTGCCCGGCCCGTCCATGTAGAACGGTGCGCCCTTGGGATAGGCGCTCGTCATCTTCCAGTTGAATGTCTGCTGTGCCCGGGCGATCATCGGAAAACCGGCGATCGCGGCGCCCGCGCCCGCTGCGGCACCGCCTTTCAGGAATGCTCTGCGCGCGTTCTTCATGGCTCCCCCTTGGTGTTCTCACGCCTGCGCCTCACAGGCTGTCATATGGTCTCAGTACGCCGGCATGGTGCGCAAGCGGAAAAGGGCGATGCCGTGGCCCGCCGCGCGGCCGAGTGCGATAATCGCGCATTCGCATAGAACAAGAACGACGTGTGATCATCGCCGCGTCAGCGCCATGATTTCTTCCCGGCATCTCCTGCTCGCCGCAATCTGCCTCGCGTGGATCCTGCCCGGCCTCATCGGGCATGACCCGTGGAAGCCGGACGAGGCGTACACCTTCGGCGTGGTGTACGAAATCATCCGGGGCGGATCGTGGATCGTCCCGCGCCTGGCCGGTGAAGTCTTCCTGCACGAGCCGCCGCTCTTTCACCTCACGGCGGCGGCAAGCGCGCGGCTCTTCTCGCCGCTGCTGCCGCTGCACGACGCCGCACGCCTTGCCACCGGCTTCTACATGGCGCTCACGTTCCTCTTCTGTGCGCTGGCCGGGCGCGAGCTGAACGGCGCGCGCTACGGCACCGTCGCGGCGCTCCTGCTCCTCGGCTGCTTCGGCCTCGTGCTGCGCAGCCACCAGCTCATCACGGATGTCGCGGCGCTGTGCGGCTTCGTCGTCGCGCACTACGGCTTCGCGCTCGCGCTGCGCCGGCCTCTGCCGGGCGGGGTGTGGATCGGCGTGGGTACCGGTCTCGTCTTCATGACGCAGGGTCCGCTCGAAACGGCGATCATCGTGCTGATCGGGGTCACGCTGCCGCTGCTTCCCGCGTGGCGCTCGCGCCGCTATGCGGGCGCGCTCGCGCTCGCCCTCGCCACCGCCGCCCCCTTCATCCTCGTCTGGCCGTGGCTGCTCTACGCGGAGTCGCCCGCCCTGTTTCGCGAGTGGTGGTGGGAAAACAACCTCGCGCGGCTCTTTGGCGATGCCGGGCACGGGTTACTCTATTACACCCGCATCCTTCCGTGGTACGCGTGGCCGGTCTGGCCGATTGCGCTCTGGACGTTGTGGCGCGCGCGCATCACGGGCCTCGGCGCGCCCGCGGTGGCGCTGCCCGTCACCAGCTTCGTCATCACGCTCGCCCTGCTGAGCCTTGCACCCGAGGTGCGCGAGCTGAACGCGCTGCCGCTCCTCGTCCCGCTCACGCTGCTTGCGACACCCACCGCCAACGCGCTGCGCCGGGGCGCGGCGAACGCGTGGTACTGGTTCAGCGTGATGGGCTTCAGCTTTTTCGTGCTGGTCGCCTGGTTCTACTGGAGCGGGCTCGAGCTCGGTGTCCCGGCGCGCCTGCACGCGCATCTCCATCGCATGCAGCCGGGCTACGCTCCGGGGCTCAAGGGGCTGCCGTTCCTGCTCGGTGCGGCGTACACGCTGGCGTGGATCGCGGTGCTCGCAGCGCTCCGCCGCAGTCCGGAGCGCCCCCTCTTCACGTGGGCGGCCGGGACGACGGTCGTCTGGGCGCTGCTCGCGATTCTCTTCGTCGGCTGGATCAACACCGGAAAGAGCTACCGTTCGATGGTCGTCGAGCTCGAGCGGGCGCTGCCGGCGAACTATCGCTGCATCGCGAGCCGCGAGCTGGGCGAATCGCAGCGTGCGATGCTCCACTATTACGCGGGAATCGTCACCGTGCGCGAGGAAAGCGCCGTTCGGGTGCGCGACTGCGATCTCCTGCTCGTACAGGGCCATCCGCGCCGCGAGACGCCGCCGCGCGCGGGCTGGCGCAAGATCTGGGAAGGCGGACGGCCCGGCGACAAGGACGAGCGCTACCGCCTCTATCAGCGCGTCGCCCGGCCGTGAAATCTCGGCCCTCGACAACGCTGCAACGCGCGGCGTAAACTCATTTCACCCAGTCGGTGCTGCCCGAGCACCGTATTCCTTCTAATCCACTTCCGGCGGACCAAGGAGAGACGCATGAATGCAGATCGTGAAGTCGTGGTATTGAGCGGTGCACGCACCGCCATCGCGGACTACGGCGGCGCGCTCAAGGACGTGCCTCCCACCGAGCTCGCCGCGCACGTGGCGCGCGAAGCGGTGAAGCGGGCCCATATCGACCCCAAGGAGGTGCACCAGCTGGTATTCGGCAATGTCATCCATACCGAGGCGCGCGACATGTATTTCTCCCGCGTCGCCTGCCTGAAGGCCGGTTTGCCCCAGGACACGACCGCGCTCACCGTCAACCGGCTGTGCGGCAGCGGGCTGCAGGCGATCGTCTCGGCGGCGCAGGCGATCCAGCTCGGCGATGCCGACGTGGCGGTCGGCGGCGGCGCCGAATCGATGAGCCGCGGCGCGTACATCCTGCCGACGCTGCGCTGGGGACAGCGCATGAACGACGGCGGCGTGGTCGACATGATGGTGGGTGCGCTCACCGACCCGTTCGACACCGTCCACATGGGCATCACCGCCGAGAACATCGCGGAGAAGTGGAAAATCACGCGCGAGCAGCAGGACGAATTCGCCGTCGAGAGCCACCGCCGCGCGATCAACGCGATCGAAAAAGGCTACTTCAGGGAACAGATCGCCCCGATCGAGCTGAAGACGCGCAAGGGCACGACGGTCTTCGACCGCGACGAGCACCCGCGCGCCGACGCGAGCCTGGAGAGCCTCGCGAAACTGCGTGCCGTGTTCAAGAAGGACGGCACGGTGACCGCCGGAAACGCCTCAGGCATCAACGACGGCGCCGCCGCGGTGGTGCTCATGGAACGGGCGGCCGCCGACAAGGCGGGCTTGAAGCCGATGGCGCGCCTCGTCTCCTACGGCCTCGCCGGCGTCGATCCGAAAATCATGGGCATCGGGCCGGTGCCGGCGTGCCAGAAGGCACTCGCCAAGGCCGGGCTCAAGGTCGAGGACATGGACGTGATCGAGTCGAACGAGGCATTCGCGGTCCAGGCGCTCGCCGTGTCGTGCGATCTCAGGTTCGATCCGAAGAAGACCAACCCCAACGGCGGCGCGGTGGCGCTCGGGCATCCGATCGGCGCGACCGGCGCAGTGCTCACCGTCAAGGCGCTCTACGAGCTCCACCGCATCGGCGGCCGCTACGCGCTGGTCACCATGTGCATCGGTGGCGGCCAAGGCATCGCCGCGGTGTTCGAGCGGATGCACTAAACGCGGCGTTCGGCGGCCGCGCGCATGCGCTCGAGGGCCGCGAGGCCGAAGTGGACGAACGCAAGTCCGCTCGCCGCCGGTGCGAGCAGGTTGAGGAGCGGGACGTAGTAGAGCAGCCCGAGGACGAGTCCGAGCGCGTAGAGCCGGCCCCTGTACTGCGCGACGAGTCGCGCATGCTCCTCGCGCGTCGCGTGCTCGGAGAGCGTATCGTAGCGCAGCAGGCGCTGGTTGAGATAGGCCGCAAGAAGGGCGGGCAGCGCGACCGCGCCGACACCGGTGAGCCACAGCGGCAGTGTCACGATCCACAGCACGCCGAAGATCGCGATGCCCGCCATGGCATTGAGGGCGCTCCCGAGGAGCGTTCCGCCGGCGCGCCGCTCGAGCCGCGGAAAATGGCGGCCGCTCACGTGCGCGACGAGGGTGGGCATCGCGACGATCTCGTTGATGAGGAGCGCGGTCACGAAGGTGGCGGGAATGACGAGCGCGATGACGCCAAGGGTGGTGAGCGCGTGGATGAGCCAGCCCGCGCCCACGTCCTCGAGCCAGCGTCCGGCCGCGGTCCCGGCCGCGAGCGCGCCGAGCGCCTGCGACCACGTGTCCCAGTAGAGGAGCGACAGAATGAGCCAGATCAGGATCGCGCCGGTCATGGGCAGCAGTACGACGGCGAGTACGCGCGGGGCGCGCAGGTCGCGAAAGGCGGCGGCCACCGCGCTCACGACATCACTCATCGTCGCCCCGTGTCACCGCGCATGGATTGGAGACGAGCGCGCAGCGTCGCAGGCGCTCGAAACTTGTCCCGGTAGGCCACCCGGCCCATTTTAGCAATGACCGGTCTTCCGACACGCCTCGCGGCCTGGCGCGCGCTTGAAGCGCATCATGCGCGGGTCTCCGCGCTGCACCTGCGCGACATCCTGCGCGGCGATCCGCGCCGCTATGAGAAGTATTCGATCGCGTGCGGCGAGCTGCTCTTCGATTTTTCAAAGCACCGCGCGAGCGACGAGACGTTCCATCTGCTCGCGCGCCTCGCGCAGGAATGCGGGCTGCCGGCCTGGATCGAGCGGCTTTTTACCGGCGAGCGCATCAATGCCACCGAGGGGCGTGCCGCGCTGCATACGGCCCTGCGCGCGACGGAGCCGGTCATGCTGGACGGCAGGAACGTCGTCGAGGATGTCGGGCGCACGCTCGCCCGCATGCGCGGCTTCTGCGAGGCGGTGTGGAACGGCGGGCGCGGCGGCGGCACCGGCAGGCCGTTCACGGATGTCGTGAACATCGGCATCGGCGGCTCGGACCTGGGGCCGTGCTTCGTCACCGAGGCGCTTGCCGCCCATGCCGGCACGCGGCCGCGCGCGCACTTCGTGTCCAACGTGGACGGAGCGCATCTTGCCGGCGTGCTGCAGGGTCTCGATCCAGAAGCCACGCTTTTCATCGTCGCATCCAAGACGTTCACCACCCAGGAAACGCTTGCGAACGCGCGCTCGGCGCGCGCATGGGTCGCGGAGCGCGTCGGAGCCGAAGCCGCCGGAGCGCACTTTGCCGCGGTGACCGCGAACCCGGCGGCGGCGCGGGCCTTCGGCCTCGCGCGCGAGGCGATCTTCGAGTTCTGGGACTGGGTCGGCGGACGCTATTCGCTGTGGTCGGCCATCGGCTTGCCGATCGCGCTCGCCCGCGGCATGGATGCGTTCGACGAGCTGCGTGCCGGCGCGCGCGAAATGGACGAGCATTTCCGTCGTACGCCGTACTCCCGCAACGCCCCGGTGATCGCCGGGCTGCTCAACGTCTGGTACATCGACTTCTTCGGTGCCCGCGCGTACGCGGTGCTGCCCTACGACGAGCGGCTCAGGCAGCTTCCCGCTTACCTGCAGCAGCTCGAAATGGAGAGCAATGGCAAGAGTGTCGCGCGCGACGGCCGGCGCGTTCCGTGCGCGACCGCGCCGGTCGTGTTCGGTGCCGCCGGCACGAACGGGCAGCACGCGTTCTACCAGCTCCTGCACCAGGGCACGCAGTTGATCCCGGCGGACTTCATCGCGTGCTGCGAGCCCGATCACCCGCTGCCCGGGCACCACCCGATGCTGCTCGCGAATTACTTCGCGCAGACCGAAGCGCTCGCGCTCGGGAAAACGGCGGAGGAGGCGCGCGCGGAAATGGCGCAGCAGGGGGTGCCGGAAGCACGCATCGGCGAGCTGCTGCCGCACCGTGTCTTCGAAGGCAACCGCCCCACCACCTCCATTCTGCTCCCGCGGCTTACGCCGCGCGCGCTCGGCGCGCTCATCGCCTTCTACGAGCACAAGACCTACGTGCAAAGCGTGATCTGGGGCATCAACGCGTTCGACCAGTGGGGCGTGGAGCTCGGAAAACAGCTCGCGAGCCGGGTGCTGCCGGAGCTCGAGGGCTCCGCGCCGATCGCCACGCACGATCCTTCGACCAACGGTCTCATCAACCACTACAAGGCGCGGCGCCGCCAGGCCGTGCCCGATTGACCCAAGGAGAGCACGATGAACGACGAAACGCTCAACATGAGCATCCGCAAGTTCCTGAAGACCGTCGGCGTCAACTCACAGCTTGCGATCGAGAAGGCGGTGCGCAAGGCGATCGAGGACGGCAAGCTCAAGGGCAACGAGTCGCTCCCCGCGACCATGACGCTCCACGTCGGCGGGCTCGCGCTCGAAGTCAAGTTCGACGGCGACATCAAGCTCGGCTAGATCGCATCAGAGCTTGATGAAGTGCTCGCGGTAGTAACGCAGCTCCTCGATCGATTCGTAGATGTCGGCGAGCGCTTCGTGCTTGCCGTGCTTGTTGAGACCGGCCACGAGCTCCGGCTTCCAGCGCCGCGCCAGCTCCTTCAGCGTGCTCACGTCGAGGTTGCGGTAATGGAAATAGCTCTCGAGGCGCGGCATGTACTTCGTAAGAAAGCGGCGATCCTGGTGCACCGAGTTGCCGCACATCGGTGAGGTCGCGGACGGCACGTAACGCTCGAGGAAGGCGATCATCTCGCCTTCGGCCCCGGTTTCCGAGAGGGTGGACGCGCGCACCCGCGCGATCAGTCCCGACTTGCCGTGCATGGACTTGTTCCAGTCGTCCATGGCATCGAGCACGGCGTCCGGCTGGTGCACCACCAGCACCGGCGCCTCCGCGACCGTATTGAGCGCCGAATCGGTGATGACGACCGCGATCTCGAGGACCCGATCGATCTCGGGATTGAGCCCGCTCATCTCCATGTCGATCCAGATCAGGCTGTTCGGGTCCTGTGCCATAATAATGATTGGAATCGCGGCGCCCGATATTCTGTCATACTTTGCAGGGCCTCGTTCGAAATCCCGATGACCCTCTTCGGCCTTGTTTTCCTCGCGGCGCTCGCGCTCGCCACGGCGCTGCGCCTGTGGCTCGCGTGGCGCCACATCCGCCACGTGAAGCTGCACCGCGGTGCGGTCCCGGCGGAATTCGCGGGCGAGATCAGCCTCGAAGCGCACCAGCGCGCAGCCGACTACACCTGTGCCAAGACGCGGCTCGCCATGTTGAGCGTCGTGGTGGAGGCGCTGGTCGTCGTGGCGCTCACTTTCGGCGGCGGACTGCAGGCGCTGTACGATCTGGCAGCCGCCTGGATCGCGGAGGGCATCGGCCGGGGCCTCGTGTTCGTCGCGCTCGTCACCGTCATCATGACGGCGATCGAGCAGCCGTTCAGCTACTATCGCACCTTCCGCGTCGAGCAGCGCTTCGGGTTCAACCGCATGACACCCGGACTGTTCTTCATCGATCTCGCCAAGTCGACGTTGCTCGCCGCACTCTTCGGCCTGCCGCTCGCCGCATGCGTACTGTGGCTCATGGAGAGCACAGGCTCCTACTGGTGGCTCCATGCATGGCTCGTGTGGGTCATGTTCAATCTCTTCATGCTGGCGATCTACCCCACGGTGATCGCGCCGCTCTTCAACCGCTTTTCCCCGATGCAGGATGCCGAGCTGCGCGAGCGCGTCGAGCGGCTGCTCGCCCGCTGCGGGTTTCGGGTGAAGGGACTCATGGTGATGGACGGGTCGCGGCGCAGCAGCCACGGCAACGCCTATTTCACCGGCTTCGGCGCGTCGAAACGCATCGTTTTCTTCGATACGCTGCTCTCGCGCCTCACGCCCGCGGAGGTGGAAGCGGTGCTGGCCCATGAGCTCGGTCACTTCAAGCTGCGGCACGTCGTGAAGCGGATCGCCTGGATTTTCGCGGCGAGCCTCGCGTTTCTGGGGCTGCTCGGCTACCTCGAGCAGCAGGCGTGGTTCTATCACGGGCTCAACGTTGAGGCGCAGTCCGATGCCGTGGCGCTGGTGCTGTTCTTTCTCGTCATGCCGAGCTTCACGTTCCTGCTGCAGCCGCTCGGCGCGCTGTACTCCCGCAAGCACGAGTTCGAGGCCGATCGCTATGCCGCGCAGAACGCTTCGGCGGGTGACCTCGTGTCCGCGCTCGTCAAGCTCTATCGCGACAATGCCTCGACGCTGACCCCGGATCCCGCACACTCGGCTTTCTACGACTCACATCCGCCGGCCATCGCGCGCATCGCGCGCCTCAAGTCCGCCGGGGCGCGCGCATGAACAGGGCGCCGGCCTTCACATTCGCCCGTAGGATCTCATGCACGTAGGTGAACTCGCAGCCAGGAAATGCCGTCCCTGCGAAGGCGGCGTCGTTCCGCTCAAGCCCGCGGAAGTCGAGAATCTGCTGAAGGCGCTCGACGGCTGGACCCATGCCGGCGGCGCCATCAGCAAGACCTACGTCTTCCAGAACTATTACCAGACGATGGCGTTCGTAAACGCGGTGGCGTGGCTCGCGCATCGCGAGGATCACCATCCCGATCTCGCGGTGGGGTACCGCGAGTGTCGCGTGCAGTACACGACGCACGCAATCGGCGGTCTCTCCGAGAACGACTTCATATGCGCCGCCAAGGTAGACGCGCTGTTCTCGCTGTGACGCGTTGATGCCGGACCGGAACTCGCGCGCCGGCGCAGCGGTTTCGCTCAGGGGTCTCGTCGTCGCGAGCTACGGCCGGCGCTACGGCGTCACAGTGGCGGGGCTCGGCGAATTCGATTGTGTGACGCGCGGCAAGCGCTCCGATCTTGCGTGCGGCGATCGCGTCCGGATCACGTCCGGAAGCCCGGGACAGGGTGTGATCGAGGAAGTCGAGCCGCGCGCTTCCCTTCTCTACCGCAGCGTTGCGCACCGCCAGAAGCTGATCGCCGCGAACGTGACACAGGCGGTGATCGTCGTCGCCGCCGAGCCGCCGCCGCACGAGGAGCTGCTCACGCGCTGTCTGGCCGCATCCGAGCACGCGGGTATCCCCGCCGCCATCGTCGTCAACAAGTCGGATCTGCCGCAGCATGCGCACGCGCTGGCAACGCTCGAGCTCTACCGCGGCCTCGGCTATCCCGTGGTTTCACTGTGCGCGCTCCGCGATGTCGAGCCCTTGCGCCCGATCCTGCACGGCGGCGTGAGCGTGTTCGTAGGGCAATCCGGCGTAGGCAAATCCACCCTCATCAACGCCCTGTGTCCGGATGCGCGGGCCCGGACGCGGGACATCTCTTCCGCGCTCGGCGCGGGCCGCCATACGACCACCCACGCGCGTCTCTACCATCTTGAAAGCGGGGCGAGCCTCATCGACTCGCCGGGCATGCAGGCGTTCGGCCTGCATCACCTCGATGCCCGGGCGCTCGCACAGGCGTTCGTGGAATTCCGCGACCACATCGGGGCCTGCCGCTTCCGCGACTGCCGCCATCTCGCGGAGCCCGGCTGCGCCATCGTCGCAGCCGTCGCGGCGGGTCGGATCGCGCTGCGGCGTCTCGAGCTCTATCGCAGGCTCGTCCGCGAGCGCGACAGCGCCTGACATTGCGAGGGGATCAGCGCCCGAGCGAGTACGCCACGCTCACCAGCAGGACGAGAAACATCCAGAGGACGAGCGCGCGCCAGATCAGGCCGACCGCGCTCTGCATGTAATCGACATCGGCCTCCTCCCCCGTCCCCGTCTCGGGACGCAGGCTCGCGCCCTGGCGGCCGGCCGCCTCGCCGAGCCGCACGCCGATCGCCCCGGCGCCGCTCGACAGGATGATGCCCTGCGTCTGCATGGCCCACGACGGGGCCTGCGTCCGCCAGCAATAGACCGCATCCTCGAAGTTGCCCACGATCGCGAAGCTCGCCGCGGTGATCCGCGACGGCAGCCAGTCGAGCCAGTAGAAGAAGCGCTCGGCAAAGCGGCTGAACGACGCGAATTCGGGATCGGCGCGCGCGCTCCAGCGATCGGCGACGACGGCCGCGGCCCGGTACAGGGCGGCCCCCGCGGGCCCGAGCACGATGAAGCAGGCGATCGGGCCGAAGACGTGGCGGTGCGAGCTCACCAGGCCGAGCTCGATCGCGATGCGCGCGATCTCGTTGCTGCCGTATTCGGGCACCGGCGCGCCTTGCCACGCCGCGAGGCGCTCGCGCGCGCGCTCGGGAGCGCCGTCCTGAAGTGCCCGCAGGATATCGTCGAAGTAGTGGCTGAACTGGCGAAAACCCATGGTGAAGTAGAGAACCGCCACGTTCCAGGCGACTGCGAGCAACGGACTCACGCGATAAAGGACCAGCGCCACGGCGAGCGCGAGCACGGCGGGCAACAGCACCGCGAGCGCCCACGCGACGATGCCGTGCTCGCCCCTGCCGCCGTAGAACTTTGCTTCGAGGGCCGCCGCATAGCGGGCGTAGAGCGCATGAATCGCGTTGCCGGGACGCAATGGGCGCACCTGCTCGAGGAGCAGCGCGGCGAGCAACGACAGGAACGTCACTGGGGATAGAGGATTTCGGTGATTTCGACTTCGGTGTCGCCGGCGGGCCGGCGCCACACCACGACGTCGCCCACTTTGGCGCCGATCATCGCTCGCGCGAGCGGCGAGGCCCAACTGATTTTCCCCGCCGCAACGTCCGCCTCGTCGTCGCCCACGATGCTGAACTGGTGCACGCGCCCGTCCTCGTCGGCGATGCGCACCATGGCGCCGAAGTGCACTTCGTCCTGCGGCTGGCCCGCGGGATCCACGACGATCGCGCGCTCGAGCTGCACCTTGAAGTAACGCAGATCGCGCTCGACCTCGCGCAGCCGCTGCTTGCCCATCGGATCGTCGGCGGTCTCGATCTGCAGCCGCTCGCGCCGCTCGTGCAGCTCGCGAACACGCGCGTGAAGCTGCTCGAGACCGGCGGGCGTCACGTAGTTCGCATGCGCGCCAATCGGCCGCTCCGGCAGCTCGCCCGCCGCCAGATCTTCATCGCTTTCCTTGACGAACGCACGGCTCATCGCGCATTCCAGCCGCCAGTGGAACGTTCTTTATACCCAGAGCCGCACTCCATGGCAACAGCCCGCCGCGGGACAGCGCGATGACACCGAAGTTCCCGCGCTGGCGTCACGCGGCCGGGCCGCGGCCATCCAGAAATGCGATGAGATCGTCCTTGCGCGCGATCGTGTCCTGATAGCCGAGCTGGATCAGCGCGCGGCAGTACGATCTCTCGAAGAGCAGGTAGGAGAGGAGATTGGATCCGCCCTGGCGTGTCGCCCCGACCGCCGCGAGCAGCAATCGTATGGTGCGCGGCAGCTCGTCGGCGTGGCGCGCGGCGATCTGCTCCAGATCGACGCTCGGGGACATCACCCTGAACTCGACGTGCTGCAGCGGGTAACCGGTGCGCTCGAGCACGTCCGCCGGGATCAGCTCGACGGTGCGGTTGATGCGCTGCAGGCGCTCGAGATCGGATTCCAGCGTGTCGAGAAATATGCTGTTCAGCGCGTGACCGGCGATCTGCGCGAGCGAAGGATGCGTTTCGGTGCGGGTGCGCTCCTGCTCCCGCGCGCCGAGCTGGCGCCCCACGCCGATCACCAGCAGCCGGTTCGCGCCGAGGTGCAGCGCCGGGCTGACCGGCGCGATCTGGCGCATCGAGCCGTCGCCGAAGTACTCGCGATTGATGCGCACCGGGGGAAAGATGAACGGCAGAGCGCTCGATGCGACGAGGTGCTCGAGCGTGATCGGCATCGCGATGCCGATGCGCCGCGAGCGCTTCCACGGGACGAGGTCGGGTCGCCCCTGATAGAACGTAACCGAGTGCCCCGACGTGTAGCCCGAGCACGTCACGCTGAATGCGGCGAGATCGCCGCGCTCGATGCCGCGCGCGATCGCGGAAAAATCGAGATGGCGCTTGATGAGCTCGACGAGTGGCGTATTGTCGAGCAGCGATACCGGCGTGCGGCTGAAAGCACCGCCGGTGAGCACCGTGAATATCCAGCGCAGGCTGTTGCGCGCCGCGCCCAGCGGATCGGCGCGATAGACGTGATGGACGTGGAAATTTTTCCAGACCGTCACGAGCCGCTGCACCGCGCGGCGGAAGTCGCCGGCATCGGCGGCGAGCACGGCGGCGTTGATGGCGCCGGCTGAGGTGCCGCAGATGATGGGAAAGGGACTGCGGACGTTGCGGGGAAGCACTTCGGAGAGCGCGCGCAGCACTCCGACCTGATAGGCGGCCCGCGCGCCGCCGCCGGTCATGATCAGACCCGTGGTGGGCGCTCGGCTCATGGCACGGCGCGGGATCGCGCCGGTCGTGCGCTCCGGCTCCGGTCCAACTCCCCTCCCGAGTACCGCAGTTTATAGTGCCACAAGGCACGGGCGGTTGCTACTCGCGGCCTCTCTGGCGCAGCGCGCGGGAAGCCGGCGGGGCGCCGCGGTGAGGCTCCAGGTAGAGCGCCTGCACCGTCGCGCCGACGAGCGTCACGCTGCCCGCGAGCCGGTTGTTTCCGTCGTCGCTGAACTCGAAGCGGTAGATGCGCGCGAGCGTGAGCACACCGCTCCCCTGTCGCCGCAACCTCACGGAAGCGAGCGCAGCCGTGTCATCGAGGAGTTGCACGCCCTCGGCCGAGCAGGCGCGGCGCGCCGCATCGATCGCCGTCTCGCGCCGCGCGATGCCCTGGAACCACAGCGCCGCCCCCAGTGCCAGCGCGAGGAGCGCTGCCAGCTCCCCCATGGGCGCTCAGTCGTGGAGCATGCGGCAGAGGCTCCACAGCATGCCGGCGGTCGCGCCCCAGATGTAGCGGCCCTCGAACGGGATCGCCATGTAGTGGCGATGGCGCCCGCGAAAGCGATACTGGCGGCGCTGGTAGTTGGCCGGCTCGAGAAAATGGGCAACCGGCGCCTCGAACACCGCTTCGACCTCGAACGGATCGGGCGCGAGATCGACCGGCGCCTCGATCCACCCGACCACCGGCGTGATGCGGAAGCCGGACGGAATCTCGTACACGGGGAGCCGCCCGAGGATCGCCACGGACGCGCGCGGCAATCCGATTTCCTCTTCCGTCTCGCGCAGCGCCGTCTCCTCGCGCGTGAGATCTGTCGCCTCCACCCGTCCACCCGGAAAGCTGATCTGGCCGGCATGGTCGGCAAGGTGCGCGGTGCGCTGTGTGAAAAGCACATTGACGCCGCCGCCGCGGGCGATCAGCGGGACCAGCACGGCGGCCTCCGTAACGCGTGCACCCTCGCCGAGTGCGATGACGTGCAGGTCGTCCGGCTCGGGGGGCGGCGCCGGGCGCTTCAGGCGCTCGGTGATCGACTGCCGCGACAGCGGGAATAATGCGGGAGAGCCGGGTGTTAATGGTGCCGTAGCCAAGAAGTATCCGCGTCTGCGCCTTGTGCGCCGGCCATTCTAACCGCCGCATGCCGGGCTCCGATACGGCCGCGGCGGCCGACTGGTGCGGTTGTGCTGGGCGGTCGCACGGCCTACACTAGCGGGCGGCAGCCCGAGTCCAACTCATCGAAAGAGGAGAAGCCATGAAGATCCGCAGCCTGATTGTCGCCTCCGCATTCGCGCTCGCGAGCAGCGCCGCATTTGCAGGAAGCTGTCCGAAGCACATGAAGGCGATCGACGCCGCACTCGCGAAGAACCCGAAACTGACCGAGCAGCAGATGAGCGACGTCAAGAAATATCGCGCGGACGGCGAAAAGCTGCACAAGGAAGGCAAGCACGCCGAATCGATGGACGCGCTGGCGAAGGCCGAAAAGATCCTCGGCATCTGACAGCGGGCGTTCTTAAGACGCATCCCCGCCGCGAGTGGCGGGGGTTTTTTTGTACGGAGCGGTTCAGCGCCTCACCAGGGAATCGCCTGACGGTCGCGGAAAAAGCCGCCGGTCGGCCCGTCGTCCGGCAGGGTCGCGAGCCATACCGCGGTGTCGGCCGCCTGCTCCACCGTGCGCGGCGCGTTCGGCCCGCCCATGTCGGTCCTCACCCATCCCGGGCACATCGCGTTCACCAGCACGCCGGTCCCGTTCAGCTCGGCCGCAGCCGTGCGGGTGAGCGCATTGAGGGCGGTCTTCGACACACGGTAGGCGGGCGTGCCCACCCCCATTTCGGCGAGCTGCCCCTGCCCGCTCGAGAGGTTGACGACGCGCCCGTAACGCTGCTGCTGCATCATGGGGACGAGCGCCTGCATGAGCTGCAAGGGCCCGAGGAGATTGGTCTCGAGCGTGTCGCGAAAGGTCTTCACGCGCGCGTCGAGCACGCGGGACCCGCGGGGGTCGAGCATGACGCCCGCATTGTTCACGAGCACGTCCACCCGCCCGAAGCGCTCCGAGACATGCGCGGCGAGCGCCCTGATGCTGACCGGACTCGTGACATCGAGGAGGTGATACTGGACGTGCGTGCCGATCTCGCCCAGCGACTTCAGCGCGGCGCGGCCCTTGGCCGCACTGCGGCTCGTCAGCACGACCTTCAGGCCGTGCTTCGCGAGCTGGCGCGCGATCTCGAGGCCGATGCCGCGATTCGCGCCGGTGACGACGGCAACGCGTTGATCCGACATTATTGCCCGCGCGTTCAGATCCTGCCGACCATGTCCTCGGGGCGCACCCACTCGTCGAACTGCTCGGCCGTGAGGTAGCCCAGCTCGAGCGCCGAAGCCTTGAGCGTGATGCCTTTCTTGTGCGCGTTCTTCGCGATGGCGGCGGCCTTCTCGTAGCCGATGTGCGGGTTGAGCGCGGTCACCAGCATGAGCGACTCCTGCATCAGCTTTTCGATGCGCTCGCAGTTGGGCTCGATGCCGACGGCGCAGTGCTCGTTGAAATTGCGGCAGGCGCAGGCGAGCAGATGCGCGCTGTGCAGGAAATTGCGGATCACGAGCGGACGGAACACGTTCAGCTCGAAGTTGCCCGACGCGCCCCCGAAATTGATCGCGACGTCGTTGCCGAAGACCTGGCAGCACACCATCGTCATCGACTCGGACTGCGTCGGATTCACCTTGCCCGGCATGATGGAGCTGCCGGGCTCGTTCTCGGGAATGCTGAGCTCGCCGATCCCGCAGCGCGGCCCGCTCGCGAGCCAGCGGATGTCGTTGGCGATCTTCATGAGCGAGGCGGCGAGCGTTTTCAATGCGCCGTGCGCGTGCACCACGCCGTCGCAGGAAGCGAGCGCCTCGAACTTGTTGGGTGCGGTCACGAACGGAAATCCGGTCAGCCTGGCGATTTCGGCCGCCACCCGCGCCGCAAATTCAGGATGCGCATTGAGCCCCGTGCCGACCGCCGTGCCGCCGAGCGCGAGCTCCTGGAGGTGCGGCAGTGCGCCCGCGATGTGCTTCAGGCCGTGATCGAGCTGCGCCACGTAGCCGGAAAATTCCTGCCCGAGCGTGAGCGGCGTCGCGTCCTGGAGATGCGTGCGCCCGATCTTGACGATGCGCATGAACGCGCGCGCTTTCGCGTCCAGAGTGTCGCGCAGCGCCCTGACGGCGGGCACGAGCTTCTCTTCGAGCGCGATCACCGCCGCGACGTGCATGGCGGTCGGAAAGGTATCGTTGGAAGACTGGCCCTTGTTGACGTCGTCGTTGGGATGGACGAGGCGCTTTTCGCCGCGCTCGCCCCCCATCAGCTCGGACGCGCGATTGGCGAGCACCTCGTTCACGTTCATGTTGGTCTGCGTGCCGGATCCGGTCTGCCAGGTGACGAGCGGAAAGTGCGAGTCCAGCTCGCCGCGCAGCGCTTCGTCGGCCGCGGCGACGATCGCCTCGCCTTTCCTGCGATCGAGGACGCCGAGCGCCATGTTGACCGCCGCGGAGGCCTTTTTCACGAGCACCTGTGCGTGGACCACCTCGAGCGGCATCGTTTCGCCGGGAAACGGAAAATGGTGCAGGCTGCGCTCGGTCTGCGCGCCCCACAGCCGGTCTGCGGGCACCTCGATCGCGCCCATCGTGTCGCGCTCGATGCGTACGTTTTTCGTCATGATGTGGATCTATCCGTTGAATGTGCGTTAAAGCAGGCGCTTCTGCTCACCGCGCTGGCTGATCGCGTCGACCACGGTGAGCGCGGTCATGTTGACGAGGCGGCGCACCGTCGCGCTGGGCGTCATGATGTGCACCGGGCGCGCCGCGCCGAGCAGGATCGGCCCGACCGTGATGCCATCGCCCGCGGCCGTCTTGAGCAGATTGAAGGCGATGTTCGCGGCGTCCAGGGTGGGCATGACGAGCAGGTTCGCGTCACCCTTCAGTCGCGAGTTGGGGAAGACGCGCAGCCGGATTTCCTCCGAAAGCGCGGCATCGCCCTGCATCTCGCCTTCCACTTCCAGTCCCGGCGCGCGCGTTTCGATGAGCGCCAGCGCCGCGCGCATCTTCTCCGCGGTCGGCGTATCGGCCGCGCCGAAGCTCGAATGCGACAGGAGCGCGACCTTCGGCGTGATGCCGAAGCGGCGGATTTCCTCCGCGGCCAGCAGCGTTGCCTCCGCGATCTGCTCGGCGTTCGGATCGAAATTGACGTAGGTGTCGCAGATGAAGACGGTCCGCTTCGGCAGGAGCAGCAGGTTCATCGCGGCGTAGTGCCGCACCCCCGCGCGCTTGCCGATCACCTGATCGATGAAACGCAAGTGCCCGAGGTAGCGGCCGATTATGCCGGTCAACATGGCATCGGCCGCGCCCATGTGGATCAGCATCGCGCCGATGAGCGTGGGCAGCCGCCGCATGTCGAGCTTCGCGATCTCCGGCGTGACACCCTTGCGTTCCGCGAGCCGGTGGTATTCGGTCCAGTACTCGCGATAGCGCGGATCGCTGCCGGGATCGACCAGCTCGAAGTCCTTGTCCTTTCTCAACCGCAGTCCGAGGCGCTGCATGCGCATGTCGATGACTTCGGGACGCCCGATCAGGATGGGGTGGGCAATGCCCTCGTCCACGACCACCTGTGCCGCGCGCAGCACGCGCTCGTCCTCGCCGTCGGCGAAGACCACGCGCTTCGGGGCCTGCTTTGCCGCGTCGAACACGGGCTTCATGATGAGCCCGGACTGATACACGAACTGATTGAGCCGCTCGCGATAGGCGTCGAAATCGTCGATCGGACGCGTCGCGACGCCGCTCTCCATGGCCGCCCGCGCGACCGCCGGCGCGATCTTGCCGATCAGGCGCGGATCGAACGGCTTCGGGATCAGATACTCCGGGCCGAACACGAGATTCTGCTCGCCGTAGGCCATCGCGACGATGTCCGATTGCTCGGCCTGCGCGAGCTCCGCGATGGCATACACCGCGGCGAGCTCCATCTCGTCGGAGATCGTGGTCGCGCCGACGTCGAGCGCGCCGCGAAAGATGAACGGAAAGCAGAGAACGTTGTTCACCTGGTTGGGATAATCCGAGCGGCCCGTCGCGATGACCGCATCGGGACGCGCCGCGCGCGCGACATCGGGCAGAATTTCCGGCTCGGGATTGGCGAGCGCGAGGATGAGCGGGCGCACGGCCATCTTCTTCACCATCCCGGGCTTGAGCACGCCGCCTGCCGACAGGCCGAGAAAGACATCCGCGCCTTCGATCACTTCATCGAGCGTGCGCGCCCGCGTGTCGATCGCATAGCGCTCCTTGTGCGGATCCATTTCTTCCTTGCGGCCCTTGTACACGACGCCCTTGATGTCCGTGACGACGATGTTGGCGCGCGGCAGGCCCATCTTCTCGAGCAGCTCGAGGCAGGCGAGCGCCGCGGCGCCCGCACCGGATGTGACGAGCCGCACCGCGCGCAGTTCCTTGCCGACCACCTTGAGCCCGTTCAGGATGGCCGCGCCGACGATGATCGCGGTGCCGTGCTGATCGTCGTGAAACACCGGTATCCGGCAGCGCTCGCGCAGCTTGCGCTCGATGGTGAAGCATTCCGGCGCCTTGATGTCCTCGAGATTGATGCCGCCGAAAGTCGGCTCGAGGCTCGCGATGATCTCCACGAGCTTGTCGGGGTCGCGCTCGTTCACTTCGATGTCGAAGACGTCGATGCCGGCGAACTTCTTGAACAGCACCGCCTTGCCTTCCATCACCGGCTTGGCGGCGAGCGGCCCGATCGCGCCCAGGCCCAGCACCGCGGTGCCGTTGGTGATGACCGCGACCAGGTTGCCGCGTGCCGTGAGATTGCGGGCTTCGGCCGGATCGGCCGCGATCGCCTCGCACACGGCGGCGACACCCGGCGTGTAGGCGAGCGCCAGGTCGCGCTGCTGGATGAGCCCTTTGGTCGCCGAAACCGCGATCTTGCCGGCGACCGGGGAACGGTGATACTCGAGAGCCGCCTTGCGCAGTTGTTCATCCATGAAATAAGCCGCAGGGTTCAAAAGGCATAGAATTGTAAAACATTGTAAATCGGGACTGCGGCGCCGAAACCTCGGCGCGCCGCCCCTTGCCTAAAGATCGGGCGCCGTGTGGGCGCCGTTTTCCCTTCGGGGCGGCGATATGACATACGCAATAAGAGCGTTGTTCCTGCTCGCGCTGTCGTTGTGCGCGGGATTCGCGTACGCCGATCCGCCGGCGCGAGCCGGACGTCTCAACTACCTGCACGGCACGGTCTCGCTCGCGCCGGCCGCGTCACCGGAAGCGTGGGCGGTCGCGGTCTTGAACCGCCCGCTCACTACCGGCGATCGGCTCTGGACCGATCGCGACGGCTACGCGGAGTTTCACGTCGGGTCGACCGCGGTGCGGCTCGCGCCCCGCACCAACGTCGATGTGCTGACGCTCGACGACGACACACTGCAGTTGCGGCTCGCGCAGGGCGACATCAACGTGCGCGTGCGCGATGTCTCCCGGGATACGATCGAGATCAGCACGCCGAACGGCGCCGTGCTGCTCGAGGAAGCCGGGAGCTACCGCGTGAGCGCCGGCGCGGCGGGCGATACGGCGAGCGTCATCGTGTACTTCGGCCGCGCGCATGTGCTCGCCCAGGCCGGCTCGTTTTCGGTGCGCGCGGGCCAGCACGTGACGTTGCGCGGGGTGGAAGGCGCGCCCTCCGAATTCGTCACGGCCAGCATGGATGCCTTCGATCGCTGGAGCGCCGAGCTCGATCGCCGCGAGGATCAGGTCGCTGCGACGCGCTACGTCTCGCCGCACATGACCGGCTACGAGGATCTCGACGCGCACGGGACCTGGCGCACGATGCCCGAGTACGGCGCGGTGTGGGTGCCGCGCGTGCCGGCCGGCTGGGCGCCGTACCGCTACGGCCACTGGGTGTGGGTCGAGCCGTGGGGCTGGACCTGGGTGGACGACGCGCCGTGGGGCTTTGCGCCGTTTCATTACGGTCGCTGGGTATGGCTCAACGGCTACTGGGCGTGGGCGCCGGGACCGCGTGTAGTGCGGCCGGTGTACGCGCCTGCCCTCGTCGCCTTTGTCGGCGGCTCGAACTGGTCGGTCTCGATCGGCAGCGGTCCCGCGGTCGGCTGGTTTCCGCTCGGGTGGCGCGAGCCGTTCTTCCCGTGGTATCGCGCAAGTCCCGTGTACGTGCGTAACGTCAACGTCACGCACGTCCATAACATCAACATCTACAACAACGTGACGCGCATCAATTACGTGAACCGCAGCGTGCCGCAGGCGGTGACCGTCGTGCCGCGCGAAGCGTTCGTGTCCGCGCGGCCCGTCGCGCGCTCGGTGATGCGCCTGCCCGAGGGACACGCCGCCCGCGCACCGCTGCTGCGGTCCGCGCCCGCGGAGCCCACGCCTTCGAGCTTCGTGCCGCGGCGCGCGGAATCGCAGCCCCCGGAGACCGTGATACGCCGTGAAGTCATCGCCACGCGTCCACCGCGTGCGCGCTTCGCGCGGGAAGGAGAGCCGCCCGTCGCGGACACCCCGCGCAGCGAGTCCGAGCGCGCAGCCCTCGCGCCGCGCGTGCGCGTGATCGAGCGTTCGCGCGCGGAGGCGGAACCACGGGTGCGGGATCGCTCCGATTCGGCGCCGCGTGCCGCAGGTCCGTCGGAGCCAGCCGGTGCCCCGCAGACGCGTGCCACGCCACAACAGCCGACCGAAACCGAACGCCGTGCACGAGCGGATGAGCATCCACGCGCGGCACCGCAGACGCCGCGCCAGCCGGATCCCCGTCCGCAGACGCGCGCCGCACCGCAGGCGCAAAGTGACGCCGAGCGTCGTACGCGCGCCGATGACGAACCGCGCGCGCCACGCCCCGCCCCCGCGCAGCGCGACGAACGCAGAGCTCCCGAGTCCGCGCGGGCGCGGGATGCGGATTCGCCTGCCGCCCGTACGCCGCCGCAGAGCGCGCCGCCACAGGCGCGACCGGATATCGATCGAGAGCGTCGCGCAGCACCGGCACCGCGGCCTCAAGGCGAGGCCGAACGTCCGCGCGCCGAGCGCGAGCCGCGTGCCGTGCCCGAACGCCGTCAGGAGAGCGCGCCGCGCAGCGAACACGAGCTCCGGCCCCGGCGCAACGAGCCGGACGCGCCGCGCGAGCGCCGCGCACCTGTCAGCGAAGATCGCCCGCAGCCGCGCTCGCACGCGCAGCCTGCCCCGCAGGCGACCGCGCCCGCGGCGCCGCGTCCACAGCGCCCGCCTGAGGCGCGCTCGTCGCCTCCGCCCCGCGCCCAAGTACCGCAGCCCGAAGCGCGTGGGCCGCAGGGCGCGCCCGCACCACGCGCCGGTGGCGGCGGGCGCGAGAACCGCGATCCGCGCGAGAACCGCAAGCAGAGGGATTGAGCTTCATCTCGAGCGCGCATCGCATCGCGCGCGGCCGGCGACATTGTGTTATGTTCTCGGCTCGCTTCACGCCGCATCGCAATGGCCGATCTCTCTTCCGCCGTCCGCAACGACCTCTATCCCGAAATCGAGCCGCACTCGAGCGGCATGCTCCGGCTCGACGGCACGCATCAGATGTACTGGGAGCAATGCGGAAATCCGCGCGGCGAGCCGGTGCTCTTCCTGCACGGCGGGCCGGGCGCGGGCGCGGCGCCGGCGCACCGCCGCTTTTTCGACCCGGCCCACTACCGCATCGTCATCTACGATCAGCGCGGCGCCGGTCGCTCGACGCCGCTTGGCGAGCTGCGCGACAACACGACGCCGCACCTCATCGCGGACATTGAGACGCTGCGGCGCCATCTCGGCATCGAGCGCTGGCTGATCTTCGGCGGCTCGTGGGGCAGCACGCTGGCGCTCGCTTACGGCGAGGCGCACCCGGAGCGCTGCAGCGGCTTCATCCTGCGCGGGATCTTTCTCTGCCGCCGCAGCGAGATCGAATGGTTTCTCTACGGCCTGCGCGCTTTTTTCCCCGAAGCATGGCGTACCTTCTCCGAGCTGATTCCGGAGTCGGAGCGGAGCGATCTCCTCAAGGCGTACTATCGGCGGCTCACCGACCCCGACCCGCGCGTGCACATGCCCGCGGCACGCGCCTGGAGCACCTACGAAGGCGTGTGCTCGACGCTGCTACCGAGTCCCGAAACGGTCGCCTACTTCGCGAGCGACGTCGTCGCGCTGGGGCTCGCGCGGATCGAGGCGCATTACTTCAGCCACGACATCTTCCTGCCCGAGAATTCACTCCTGCGCCATCTCGACTGCATCCGCCGCATTCCGGGCGTGATCGTGCAAGGCCGCTACGACGCCGTGTGCCCGATCGTCACGGCCGATGAAGTACATCGCGCGTGGCCGGAAGCCGAGTACATCGTGGTGCCGGATGCCGGCCACTCCGCGTGGGAGCCGGGCATCTGCGCCCAGCTCGTGAAGGCGACCGAAGCCTTCAAGACCCGCGTGCGTTAACCCGCCCCGAGCACCTTCGCCGCCTTGTTCACGCTGCGGGGCTCCACCCAGAAGATCGCGCCGTAACGCCCGTCGACCGCCACCGCGTCCATCGCGATCATGTTGATGCCGGCGGCAGCGAGCTTCTCGCAGATCTCCGCGATGGCGCCGGGCCGGTCGTCGCCCTGCGCGAGAAACACCGTCTTGCGCGGACCCAGCTTGAGCTTCAGCTTGCGCGCCGCCTGCCTGAACTGCGCGCTATCCTCCGGTATGAAATCGACCTGCGCGCGGCGGCCGCTCGGAAAGCCGGTGAAAGCGACGAGATTCACACCGGCGTCGCGCAGCGCGCCGAGGAGGCGCGCGCCTTCACCGACCTTGTGCGGCGTTTCCATGCTGTAGTAGTCGAGCTTGCGTATGGTATCCATGCTGTCTCCTTTCGCCCCGGTGGGCCTTCCCTCTGCCGAGAGAGCGCGGTGTCGGATGAACGCAGCGCGAGGCGGAGCCTAGTCGGGCTTGTCCTTGGGCGTCCCCGCGGCGAGCGATTCGAACGCCGCCTTCTGCAGCTCCAGAGTCTTGATCGTCATGTCGATGAAGCCGAGATTCATCCTGAGCCACGACTCGATGGTCTTCAATTCCGTAATCTTTTTCTGGATCTCCTGCGGGTCGAGCGTCGGCCCCATGACGCCCGGAAAGGGAAACGACATGGGGCTCCACATCTTCTGCATGAATTCGAACACGTCCTTGGGAAGATCCTGCTCGGCCATGCGTGTTCCTTCCTGGAGGGATCGTTCGAGAGCCTATTATAGGAGCCGCCCGCGGAATTGGGATGAAGACCGTCCGGACGCCGCCAACGGGCGGCGGCGTGCACCGCCATGCGCCGAAAAATGCGCCGGAGGGGTCCGGCGCACGTTCCTGAAAGGGCGGTTACTTCCTGCCGTCGATGTCGAGCGGGGACGTCTGCGCGACGCGCACGCTGCCGGTCTTCGACTGGTTGACGACGCTCTGCAGGCGTTTCTTCTCCGCGAAGACCTTGCTCGAATAGCCGTCTTCAGTGTCGCCCACAGCGCCCGCGTACATCTGCAGCGCGGCGGTGGTGCTGCCGGCGCGGCGCTCGTACTCCTTCAGGATCTGCGATCCGACCAGGATATTGATGCGCGGGTCGAATACCGCCTGCTCGCCGCCGAACTCTTCCAGCTTGTCGGCGTGATACTTCGGAATGACCTGCATCAGCCCCTTCGCGCCGGCAACGCTTTCGGCGATGGGATTGAAGCGCGATTCGACCGCGATGACGGCGATGATCAGCAGCGGGTCGAGCCCGATCTGGTAGCCCGCGGCGTGGGCGAAGGACACGAGATCGAAGGTCGCGTCCTGCGATACCCGGTAGCGCCGGGCCAGGAACTCGGCGAGCGCCCGGTAGCGCGGCTCATTGGGGTCCGCGCGCGGCTCGCTGGGCTGGGCCTGGGCCGCGTCCGCGGCGGCCGTTGCCGAACGCAGCAGGCCGGCCGGCACGAGCTGCTCCAGCCGTTCCTCGAGCGCGCTGCCATACCGTTCGTGCACGAGGAGGCCCAATGCGCCTAGGCTCGCGATCAAAACGAGAACGGTCGCGCCCTTGCGGGCCCGGCCCCGCGGTGCTGCCGCGCGGGGTGCCTCGAACGAGGCAGGGGTGGTCTTTGCCAACATGCCGAAACTCCTTTCTTCGTCTTGAAACCGGTTACGCCAGACTCGCCGCTACGGAAGCGGCTCCACCGGTAGCAGAAGCGCGTTCTGCCACGAAGAGGCCCGGAATCGCAGGTTGGGCCAAAGCAAAACGGGGCTGATTCTATTCGTCGGCGGTGGCGCACGCAATCGGACTGAAGGCCCGGATGCGGCGCACTGGAACTGCCGCCCGCGCTGTGATGCTGCGTCGCAGCAACTACGCTATCCCTTGTTTATAAACGACTTCTTCAATGACTTGGCCGCCCGCCCAAGGGGGCGAACTGAACAAGACAAGAAGACCGGGGAACGCTGCACAAAGTTCATCCCACGCCCATCGCGAGGGTCCAATGTCATGTGAATCAGGAACTTGATGCATCTCTCGCCGCCTGGCGCAGGGTCCACTCGCGCAACCGCGCCTCGTAGCGCTCGAGGGCCTGCCAGTAGTGGTCGTAGATGCAGGGATCGCACCCGCTCTGGCAGCATTCCGTCGGCTCCGGCTCCCGGGGAGGTTAGGGTTTGGGATCCTCTATCGCGTCCATTCCGCAGGGATACGGTAATCGGGAAAGCGTCGGCGGAACTCCGCGAGTAGGGCTTCGGCTTCCTCCACGCGGCCTTCACGGCGCAGTTCCACGATCTTCTCTCCCCATTTCTCCGGCGGTTGATCGGCATACTGCCGCGTCAACGCCCCGGCCAGGTCAGCCTCCGCTCGCAGCGGCGCCGCCTGCTGGGCCCGTGGCTCGAGCCGCACGCCGGCTTCCGGACGAGGGGGTGCGCGCTCCGGCCTGGCCGCCGCCATGGACGCCGGCGGCGCCTCCGGTGCGGCCTCGTCCCTCAACGCCGCGACGGCTGCCGGCGCCTCACGGGCTACGGGCTCGTCTCTCGACGCCACGCCAGGGGGTGCGCCCGGCACCCTGCGAAACTCCTGGGGCGGCGTCGCGGCGCGCTCCGGCGTCTCCGATCCCGGCGACGTAGTCGCCTCCGGCTGCGGCGCACGCGCGGTCTCGGCGCGCTCGGGCGGCGCGACATCCCGGATCTCGGGGCTCAGCGTAAGAATGCTGACGCTGAGCACGATGACGGCAGCGAGCGCGAGCGGCACCCGCCACGAGCGGTGCTTTGCGACCGGAGAATACGCGTCCTCCCCGGCCCCATCGCCGATTGCGCGCGGCCGCGAGCCCGCTTCGCGGTGTGCCGCGGCGAGAATCTGCGCGTCGAGGTGCGGCGGCGGCGCCTCGCGCGAAGCTTCCCGATAGAGCCGCGCGAGATCCGGATCGACCGGCTCGTCGGAAGTACGCCCGGGCTCTTCACTCATTGCCATGCCTTCATGCCGGCGCGCAGCTTCGCGAGCGCGTAGCGCAGCCGGCTTTTCGCCGTCTCGCGGGGGACCCCCGTAACGGCGGCAATCTCTTCGAGCGACATGCCGCCCTCCTGCTGGAGCACGAACGCTTCGCGCTGCTCGGCAGGCAGTGCGTCCAGCGCCGCGAGCAGACCCGCCGCGAGCACCTTTCTTTCGTAGTGAGCGTCGGGCGCCTCGCGTGGCGCGGCCTGCGGCCCATCGCCCGCTGCCTCGTCTTCGTCCAGAGAAACGGTCGCGGCATGCGCGCTCCGGCGATAGTGGTCGGCGAGGCGATTGTGCGCCAGCCGGTAGAGGTAAGTGGCAAACCGCGCCTGCGGCTCGTAGCCGCCGCGCGCGCGCACGAGGTTCATCCAGACGTCCTGAAAGAGTTCGGCGGCCGTGTGCGCGTCGCGGCACTGGCGCAGCAGGTAGCGATAAAGGCCGCCCTTATGCCGGCGGTAAAGTTCATCGAACGCAGCCGCATCGCCGTCACGGTAAGCGATCATCAGCGTCTCGTCGCTGCGCTCCGTCGGATGATCCATGGCGGCTACGCAGTATGCGCGACGCGCGCAGCGGCAGCAACCGCTTCATCATGAACGCTCGAACACGCGATTCGGGGTTAAGGGCGCATCGTCGCCTTGCTTGTAAATTTCGCGGAGCGGCGTTTATACTCGGTTCTCCCCCGTTGCCCCTCCCATGGGCCGCCTGCGCCCGTTCGCGGCGAAGGGGATCGTGGCTGAGGAGTTCACAAATGCCGGTGTTTTCCCCTGAGGCCATACGCACCATCGCGCTCGTCGGACAGGGTTCCGCGGGCAAGACCACGCTCGCGGAAGCGCTGCTCCACAAGGCCGGCGTGATCGGCGCCATGGGCACGGTCGAAAAGGGCACGACGGTCTGCGACTTCGATCCGCTCGAGAAGAACTACCAGCACTCTCTGAACGCGTCCCTCATCCATCTCGCCCATCGCGACACGCGCATTCATATCGCCGACACGCCGGGGCTGCCGGATTTCATCGGTCGGGCGATCGGCGTCCTGCCCGCGGTGGAGACCGCCGCCGTCGTGATCAACGCGCAGAACGGCATCGAAATGATCACCCAGCGCATGATGCACTGGGCCGCCCGGCGCAATCTGTGCCGCATGATCATCGTGAACCGGATCGACGCCGAGAACGTCGATCTCGAAGGCCTGCTCGCGCGCATCCAGGCTGTCTTCGGCAAGGAGTGCCTGCCGATCAACCTTCCCGCCGACGGCGGCAAGCGCGTCGTGGATTGCTTCTTCAATCCCTCCGGAGAGGCGGACTTCTCGTCGGTGGAGGCGGCACACCAGGCGCTCATCGACCAGGTCGTCGAGGTCGACGAAGCGCTGATGGAGAAATATCTCGAGCAGGGCGAGATCGAGCCGGGCGAGCTGCACGCGCCGTTCGAAAAGGCGTTGCGCGAGGGGCATCTCGTCCCCGTCTGCTTCGTCTCCGCACGGAACGGCGCCGGTGTCGCCGAGCTGCTCGACATCTTCGTGCGGCTCATGCCGAATCCGACGGAAGGCAACCCGCCGCAGATGCTGAAGGGCGAAGGCCCGGACGCGCAGCCGATCAGGGCCGAGCCGGATCCTTCGAAGCACGTGATCGCGCACGTGTTCAAGGTCGTCATCGATCCGTTCGTGGGGAAGGTGGGGGTCTTCCGCGTGCATCAGGGCACGGTCACCCGCGACAGCCAGCTCTTCGTCGGCGACGGCAGAAAGCCGTTCAAGGTCGGACACCTTTTCATGCTCCAGGGCAAGGAGTTCATCGAGACCGACGCGCTCGTCCCCGGCGATATCGGGGCGGTCGCCAAGGTGGACGAGATCCACTTCGATGCGGTGCTTCACGGCTCGCACGACGAGGACCACATCCACATGGTCCCGCTCGAATTCCCGACGCCGATGCACAGCCTCGCGATCGAGCCCAAGCGGCGTGGCGATGAGCAGCGCATCTCGGAGGCGCTCCACAAGCTCGCCGCCGAGGACCCGACCTTCCGCGTCGAGCATCACACCACGTCCAACGAGACGGTGGTGAGCGGTCTGGGCGACCTTCACATGCGCTACATCCTCGACCGCATGGCGAACCAGTATCACGTCGAAGTGACGACCAAGCCGCCGCGCATCCCCTATCGCGAGACCATCACTGCCAAAGCCGAAGGCCACCACCGTCACAAGAAGCAGACGGGCGGCGCCGGTCAGTTCGGAGAGGTGTACCTGCGCATCGAGCCGCTCAAGCGCGGCGCGGGATTCGAGTTCGTGGACCAGGTAAAGGGCGGCACCATCCCGACGCAGTTCATTCCCGCGGTCGAGAAAGGCGTGCGCCAGGTGCTCGATGCGGGGCCTGTGGCCGGCTTCCCGGTGCACGACGTGCGGGTCATCGTCTACGACGGCAAGCACCACCCGGTGGACTCGAAGGAAGTCGCGTTCATCTCCGCGGGAAAGCGCGCGTTCATGGATGCGATCAGCAAGGCGCGTCCGATCATCCTCGAGCCCATCGTCAATATCGACATCACCGCCCCTGAAGCCAACATGGGGGACATCGCCGGCGACATCTCGGCGAAGCGCGGGCAGATCAGCGGCACGGATTCGACGCAGGCCGGAATGCTGTCGATCAAGGGCCAGGTGCCGCTCGCGGAATTGAACAACTATCAGGCCCGGTTGAAGTCGGTCACCGCGGGCCAGGGCTCCTACACGATCGAGCTCTCGCACTACGAGCCGGTGCCGCCCAACATCCAGAAAGACCTCGCCGCGCAGCACGCCAAGGCCGCCCAAGCTGAAGAAGAATAGCGGGTTGGCTGATGCACGGGCGCTGCCGACGTTGAGCGCATGGACGAGATCGTACTGCGCGGAATGGCCAAATGGCCCGACGTGCCGGCGGTCTACGGCTGGCTCGCGCTCGATCGCCGGGGCGACTGGCGGCTCAAAGGGGAACGCATCGGCAATCCCACGGTGAACGCATTCATCGGGCGCAATTACGCGCGCGATGAGGCCGGGCGCTGGTATTTCCAGAACGGCCCGCAGCGCGTTTTCGTCGCGCTCGACTACACGCCCTTCGTCTACCGCGTCGTGAACCGCACCGATGCACCGCTTGCTTTCGAATGCCACACCGGCACGCCGGTGCGCGAACTGCGCGGTGCATGGCTCGACGAAGCCGGCGTGCTCCTGCTCGAATCGGAGCACGGACCGGGTCTCGTTCACGACCGCGATCTCGATCGCGTGTTTCCGTTCTTCATCGACGCCAACGGCGGTGCGCTGGATGAGACGACGCTCGAGAACCTGATGCAAGCCCTCGGGCGCGGGGAAGACGTGCCGCTGTGGCTGCGCGTGCGTGAAACGAACGTACGCGTCGCGCCCATCCGCTCGGCCGACGTGCCACGGCGCTTCGGCTTCGTCCGCGACCCGCAGCCCGCATGACGATGCGCCCGCTGAGCGAGCTTCCCCCCGACGTGCGCCGTGGTATCCGCGGCGTTTTCCTCGATATCGACGACACGCTGACGACCGGCGGCCGCCTCACCGCGCACGCCTACGCCGGCATGGAACTGCTCGCGCGCGCCGGGCTTACCGTGGTGCCCATCACCGGACGGCCGGCCGGGTGGTGCGATCACATCGCACGGATGTGGCCGGTCGACGCGGTGGTCGGAGAAAACGGAGCGTTCTATTTCCGCTACGATCACGCGCGGCGCGCCATGATGCGGCGCTACGTGGACGATGCGGCAACGCGTGCCCGCCATCGCGAGCGCCTGCTGCGGATCGGAGAGGAAATTCTGGAAGCGATCCCGGGTGCCGCGATCGCCGCCGACCAGCACTATCGCGAGACGGATCTCGCGATCGACTACTGCGAGGACGTCGCGCGTCTGCCGCGCGAGGATGTCGCGCGTATCGTCGCCATGATGCAGGCGCGCGGGCTCACGGCGAAGGTGAGCTCGATCCACGTGAACGGCTGGTTCGGCACCTACGACAAGCTCGCGATGACGCAGAAAATGGCGCGCGAGTGCCTCGAGACCGATCTCGACCGCGCGCGCGCGCACTACCTTTTCATCGGAGATTCACCGAACGATGCGCCGATGTTCCGCTACTTTCCTTACGCGATCGGGGTCGCGAACGTGAGCGATTTCGCACCACAGCTCGCGCATCGGCCGGCATACGTCACGGCACGGCGCAGCGGCGCAGGTTTTCGCGAGTGCGTCGATTTCCTGCTCGCGGCGAAGTAACATGCCGGCCTGGACTCGAACAAGAGGCAGCCCATGATCGATCTTCGCAGCGATACCGTCACCCGTCCCACCGAAGCGATGCTCGAGTCGATGCGCGAAGCGACCTTCGGCGACGACTCGCGCGACGGCGATCCGACCGTGATCAGGCTCGAGGCGATGGCCGCCGAGCGCATGGGCAAGGAAGCAGGTGCCTTCATGCCGAGCGGCACGATGGCGAATCTCGTCGCCATGCTCACGCACGCGCAGCGCGGCGGCGAGGTGCTGCTCGAGCAGGGCTCGCACACGCTGAACGCCGAGCTGGGCGGCATCGCGGGCGTCGCGGGCCTCTTCTATCGCGGTCTTCCCGGGCACCGCGGCGCGATGGATCTCGATGCCCTGCGCGAGGCGCTGCGACCGACGCTGCGCAACCAGATGGGCACCGCGCTCGTCTGGATGGAGAACACGCACAACCGCGCGGGCGGCGCCGTGCTGCCGCTCGACCATATGCGCTCGGTGCACGCGCTGGCGGGCGAGCGCGGCGTTCCGGTGCACCTCGACGGCGCGCGCATTTTCAACGCCGCGGCGGCGCTGCGGACCGAAGCGCGCACGCTCGCGCAGTATGCCGACTCGGTCTGCTTCTGCGTGTCGAAAGGCCTCTCTGCCCCCGTCGGCTCGGTGCTCTGCGGCTCGAAGGCCTTCATCGAACGCGCGCGCGCCTACCGCCGCATGGTGGGCGGAAACATGCGCCAGGCGGGTCCGCTCGCCGCCGCGGGCATCGTCGCGCTGGAGACCATGGTCGATCGCCTCGGCGAAGACCACCGCACCGCCAGGCGGCTCGCCGAAGGCTTCCACCGCATCGATGCGAGCCTCGTCGATCCGCGCGAGGTCGAAACCAACCTCGTGCGCGTCGAATTGAGAAAAAGCGGGCGGCGCGCGATCGAGTGGTCGGCGTCACTCAAGGAGAAGGGCGTCCTCGTCGCGCCGTGCGATGCGTACGCGCTGCGCTTCGTCACGCACCGCCACATCGGGGATGCTGAAGTCGATGCGGCCGTCAGCGCTTTCGCAAGCCTCTGGGACGGCCGGTGATGCCCCCGGCGTTCGTTCGCACTTCGACAAAGCTCAGTGCGAACGGTGGAAGTGCTCCGGCGCGAATCGCGTAAAGCGAGTGGCCATTATTGACGGTGCGCAGCTAACGCAGCCGCTTTGACGGGTAGTCGTCCTCGATGCGGTCGCGATAGTAGCTGTCCGGCGAAGGCGCGTTCATGAATCCGCGATACACCGTTTCCGATACGCCGGAAAACTGCACGATCGTTCCGCTGCGCAGCTCCACTTCGAGCACCTGATTGCGCGCGTCGTATCCGATCGAGCGGATGTTGGATGCGCTCACGCGTTTGCGTTCCATGGCGGTCTCCTGCTCAAGGTAGAGATTGATGCCCACCGACTGCCGCGTAGTGATCGCGGGTACCAGTGCCGGCTGCACCAATTATGACCGGGCATGGTTATGATCGAGTGCGCTTGCGTGTCGTCGCTCAAAAAAGAGGCAGTCCACGATGTGCGACGGCGGGCGTTGCCGGCCGCGCCCTCGAGCCTCAGCCCAACGTCATGATTGAATGGAAGTATTTCGAACGGGTGTAATGGAGGACAGCCCGCCGGCCAAACTTTGCTTGCGGGCGGGGGGCAGATTTTGTATCTTTAGCGCTCTGCTGTCAGCCGGTCAAAATCCAACGCCCGCGGCCCCGCATGCCTCCCTGCGGAGGCGGCACGACCGCAGGCGTCGCCGGGTTCAGGGCGTGTTTCCCATGGGAAACGGCCATGCGCCCGGGATCGCGACCGGACGGGGTGCTTCCGGAACGGGTGGAGCCTCCGCCACTTGAGCGGGCTTCGCCGCCGGTCTGGGCGCCGCCTTTTTTCTGCCAGCAGGCTTTTTCTTGGCTGCTTTTTTACTGGCCGGCTTTCGAGCCGGCCTTTTTTTTGCCGGCCGTTTCCGCGCCGCGGCCTTTCTCGCAGCCGCCTTGCGTGCCGCTTTCTTCGCTACGAACTTCCTCTTCTTCCTGGCGGCTTTCTTCTTCGCAGCTTTCTTCTTTGCCATATCAAGCTCCTTCCAGAACGTTGCCACATTCGCCGCCGTCGAAGGCAGCGACCACGTGCGGCGCGCGGGGAAGCCGCGCCGCGCTCTCAGTGCAAGGCCGCTGCCGCCTTGCTCATGAGATCCAGGTAGAGCACCTCGGGATCGATCTTGATCCCTCCGCCCCACGTCACTTCGTTCGAGATCGGGTCGATCGCAACGCGCCCGAACATCTCCGCGTCGGACAGCACGCCGAACCGCGTGGTCTCGATCAGCTCCCCGAGATAGACCCGCCCCTCGAGACCGTCATCGAACTTGAGCCACAGGGTGTAGTTCTCCTCGGCGCGCAGCTCGGTGACGGTGTGCAAGCTCGATCTCCGGCTGCGGTAACGGCTGTACTTGATGCTCGATCCCAAGGCCTGCCCTCCCTCTCGTTGATGGAATGGCGCGCGGTCAGTCCCAGCTCAGCGCGCCGCCGGTCTGGTACTCGGTCACGCGCGTCTCGAAGAAATTCTTCTCCTTCTTGAGGTCGATCATCTCCGCCATCCACGGGAACGGGTTGGTCGCGCCCTCGAACAGCGGATCGAGCCCGATCTGCTGGCAGCGGCGGTTGGCGATGAAGCGCAGGTATTCCTTGAACATCGCGGCGTTCAGACCGAGCACGCCGCGCGGCATGGTGTCCTCGGCGTAGCGGTACTCGAGCTCCACCGCTTTCATCATCAGCTCGCGGATCTCGTCGCGGAATTCCGGCGTCCAGAGATGCGGGTTCTCAAGCTTGATGGTGTTGATCACGTCGATGCCGAAATTGCAGTGCATCGACTCGTCGCGCAGGATGTACTGGTACTGCTCGGCCGCCCCCGTCATCTTGTTCTGCCGCCCGAGCGCGAGGATCTGCGTGAAGCCGACGTAGAAGAAGAGCCCTTCCATGATGCAGGCGAAGACGATGAGGCTCTTCAGCAGCTTCTGGTCGGCCTCCACCGTACCGGTGCGGAACGACGGATCGGTCAGCGTGTCGATGAACGGGATCAGGAACTCGTCCTTGTCGCGGATCGACGGGATCTCGTGATAGGCGTTGAACACCTCTCCCTCGTCGAGCCCCAGGCTCTCGACGATGTACTGGTAGGCGTGGGTGTGGATCGCCTCCTCGAAGGCCTGCCGCAGCAGGTACTGGCGGCATTCCGGCGCCGTGATGTGCCGATAGGTGCCGAGCACGATGTTGTTCGCGGCGAGCGAGTCGGCGGTCACGAAGAAGCCCAGGTTGCGCTTCACGACGCGGCGCTCGTCCTCGGTCAACCCGTTCGGATTGCGCCACAGCTCGATATCGCGGCTCATCTGGATTTCCTGCGGCATCCAGTGGTTCGCGCAGGCCGCGAGATACTTCTCCCACGCCCACTTGTACTTGAACGGCACGAGCTGGTTGACATCGGTATGCCCGTTGATGATGCGCTTGTCCGCGACGTTGACGCGGCGCTGGTCCATCGGCGTCGCGACGTCCGCGGCGGGCTGCGGCGCCACCCGCGCGCCGGCGCCCGTTCTCGCTTGTTCTTCGAATCGCAGCATGTTGCATGTCTCCTTGATTGCCTCTTCCCTGATTGCCTTGAATCCCCTTCAAGCCGTTACTGGCAGGCCTCGCATTCCGGATCGTCGATCGAGCAGAACTTGGGTTCCGCGCCCGGCGCCTGCGCGGCCGCGACCATCCCGCCCGTCGCCGGCACTGCGTTCAACTGTCCCGCTTTCGCGGTGGACTTCTCCGCCGACGTGGCACCCAGCGTCCTCAGGTAATACGTGGTCTTGAGGCCGCGCACCCACGCGAGCTTGTAGGTGTCATCGAGCTTCTTGCCGGACGCGCCCGCCATGTAGATGTTGAGCGACTGCGACTGATCGACCCACTTCTGGCGCCGCGCCGCGCACTCGACCAGCCACTTCGGCTCGATCTCGAACGCCGTGGCGTAGAGGCTGCGGATGTCGGGCGGGATGCGGTCGATCTGCGCGAGCGAGCCGTCGAAGTACTTGAGATCCGCGATCATCACCTCGTCCCACAGGTTGAGCTTCTTCAGATCGCGCACCAGGAACTCGTTCACCACCGTGAACTCGCCCGAGAGGTTCGACTTGACGTAGAGGTTCTGGTAGGTGGGCTCGATGCACTGCGAAAGGCCGGTGATGTTGGCGATGGTCGCCGTCGGCGCGATCGCGAGGCAGTTCGAGTTGCGCATGCCGACCTGCTGGATGCGCTTCCTGAGCGCGTCCCAGTCGAGCGTCGTCGAGAGATCGCACTCGACGTAGCCGCCGCGCTCCTCGGTGAGAAGCTTCAGCGTATCGAACGGCAGGATGCCGCGGTCCCACAGCGACCCCTTGAACGTCGAGTACGGACCGCGCTCCTCGGCGAGATCGGTGGACGCCCAGTACGCGGTGTAGGCGATCGCTTCCATCGAGCGGTCGGCGAACTCCACCGCGGCCGGAGAGCCGTAGGGCACCCGCAGCATGTGCAGGCAGTCCTGGAAACCCATGATGCCGAGCCCCACCGGCCGGTGCTTGAAGTTCGAATTGCGCGCCTTGTTGACGTTGTAGAAGTTGAGGTCGATCACGTTGTCGAGCATGCGCATCGCGGTGCCGACCGTGCGTTTGAGCTTTTCCATGTCCATCCTGCCGGTCGCGAGGTCGAGGTGCGCCGGCATGTTGATCGAGCCCAGGTTGCACACCGCGATCTCGTCGGGCCCGGTGTTGAGCGTGATCTCGGTGCAGAGGTTCGAGCTGTGCACCACACCGACGTGCTGCTGCGGGCTCCTGATGTTGCAGGGGTCCTTGAACGTGATCCACGGATGCCCGGTCTCGAACAGCATCGAGAGCATCTTGCGCCAGAGCTGCACGGCGGGGATCTTCTTGTAGAGTTTTATCTCACCGCGCGCAGTCTTCGCTTCGTACTCGATGTAGGCGCGCTCGAAGGCTTTTCCGTACTTGTCGTGCAGGTCGGGCACGTCCGAGGGCGAGAAGAGCGTCCACTCGCCGTTGTCCATGACGCGCTTCATGAAGAGGTCGGGCACCCAGTTCGCGGTATTCATGTCGTGCGTGCGCCGGCGGTCATCGCCCGTGTTCTTCCTCAATTCGAGGAACTCCTCGATGTCGAGATGCCAGGTCTCGAGATACGAGCACACCGCCCCTTTGCGCTTCCCGCCCTGGTTCACGGCGACCGCCGTGTCGTTCACCACTTTCAGGAACGGCACCACGCCCTGGCTCTTGCCGTTGGTGCCCTTGATGTAGGCGCCGAGCGCGCGCACCGGCGTCCAGTCGTTGCCGATGCCGCCCGCGTACTTCTGCAGCATGGCGTTTTCCTTGATCGCCTCGTAGATGCCGTCGAGGTCGTCGGACACCGTCGTGAGATAGCAGCTCGCGAGCTGCGAGCGCCGGGTCCCGGAATTGAAGAGCGTCGGCGTCGAGCTCATGAAGTCGAACGACGAGAGGATGTTGTAGAACTCGATCGCGCGCGCTTCCCGCGTGCCCTCCGGCTCGTTCAGCGCGAGCCCCATCGCCACCCGCATGAAGAAAATCTGCGGGAGCTCTATGCGCCGCCCGTGGATGTGCAGGAAGTAGCGGTCGTAGAGGATCTGCAGGCCGAGATACGTGAACTTGAGGTCGCGGTTCGCGTCGAGCGCCGCGCCGAGGCATTGCAGGTCATACTGCGCGAGCCGCTCGTCGAGCAGCTCAGCCGCGATGCCCTTCTGCACGAACTCGGGAAGATACTGCGCGTAGCGGGTTGCCATCTCCGCCTGCGTCACTTCCTCGCCCAGCGTCTCGAGCCGCAGCGTGTGCAGCAGCAGCCGCGCCGTGACGTAGCTGTAGCTCGGATCCTGCTCGATCAGCGCGCGCGCGGCGAGGACGAGCGACTTGCGCACTTCGTCCATCGGCACGCCTTCGTAGAGATCGCGCTGCATCGCCTGGAGCACCGGCTCCGGATTCGCCTCGCGTCCGAGCCCCTGGCACGCGCTTTCGACCAGCGCCGTCAGCTTGGCGAGGTCGAGCGGCTGGGTGACGCCGTTTTCCGTGACGTTGATGACCTGCTGCGGCGCGCGCGCGGCCTGCTGCGCCTCGCGCTGGCGGGCGCGCTCCTTCGCCCGCTCCTCGCGGTAGAGCACGTAGGCGCGCGCGACGTTGTGCTCGCCCGCCCGCATGAGCGCGAGCTCCACCTGGTCCTGGATGTCCTCGATATGGAAGGTGCCGCCGGAGGGCTGGCGACGCATGAGCGCATTCACCACGGCTTCCGTCATGTTCTGCACCAGCTCGCGCACCCGGGCCGAGGCTGCCCCCTGCCCGCCGTTCACCGCGATGAAGGCCTTGGTCATGGCGATCGCGATCTTGGACGGCTCGAACACGACCACGCTGCCGTTGCGGCGGATCACCTTGTACTGGCTGTAGCGGGACGCCTCGGCGGGCGTCGCCTCGGGTAGGGCGAAATTCGCGGCGGAAACGGGCTGGCTCGTGCCGGTGGCGAGTTGCATATCTGACTCCTTGAATTTCTGGCTTTATTGGAACTGCAGGGGGTGCTGCCTCCCCCTCCCTAAACCACTATATGTTGTGGTCTAAACCATCCTCTGGAACCAATTCTAGTAGCGCGTTTTTGAGAACGTCAATAGGGTGGGAGAAGTATTTTTCGCGCCGCCCAAACGGTGTGCATACGGCTGCGGCAAGCCGAGGAAAACACGCGCTTTATCGTTTCAGCAACAACGCGCTCGCTGCCTGCAAACTAACCACCGCTTACTTCCCCTCCTCCGATGAGGAGGGGTGCCCACTCGGTGGGCGGGGTGGTGCACCAATCAGCCCCCGATAGCGCGCCCAATCGAAATGCGGCCCGGGATCGGTCTTGCGCCCTGGCGCGATCTCGGAGTGCCCCGCGATGCCCGCGATCGGATAGCGCGCCTGAAGCGCCCGGGTGAGCTGCGCAAGAACCTCGTACTGCGCCGCCTCGAACGGTACGTCGTCGCTGCCCTCGAGCTCGATCCCGATCGAGAAATCGTTGCAGCGGCTGCGCCCGCACCATTCCGACGCACCGGCGTGCCAGGCGCGCTTCGCGCACGGGACGAACTGCATCAATTCCCCGTCGCGCCGGATGAGGAAATGCGCCGAGACTTCCAGCGTCGCGATGGTCGCGTAATAGGGATGCGCCGTGGGATCGAGCCGACGGGTGAAGAGCTCGACGATGCCCGGCCCGCCGAATTCCCCCGGCGGCAGGCTGATCGCGTGGATCACGAGCAGCTCGATCGCGGCGCCCGCGGGCCGATCGTCGCAATGGGGCGAGGCGATGTACGGGACACCTTCGACCCGCCCGTCTTCGGTGAGATGGAAATCCGTCGCAACGCCGCGCCGCTTACCCTTTCGACTCGAGCTCATCGTTGATGCCGAGCCGTTCCATGCGGTAGCGCAGCGCGCGGAAGGTGATGCCGAGGCGCTTCGCCGCGGCGGTACGGTTGTAATGCGTCTGCGCGAGCGCATCCAGGATCGCCTTCTTCTCGACGAGATCGAGCCGCTCCTGGAGCGGCAGCCCCGAGACGTCGGGCGTCCCGAGCTTCTCGGCTTCCGTCGGCACGAGCTGCAGATCGTCGCGATCGATCTCCGCGCCGGTGGAGAGCGCGAGCGCCCGCTCGAGGATGTTCTCCAGCTCGCGCACGTTGCCGGGAAAGTCGTAGCTCTGCAGCTCCTGGATCGCGGCGGGGGTGAGCCGCGGCGGCTCCCTGGTGCCGGACTGCCGGCGCACGATCGCTTCCACGAGCGCCGGAATGTCCTCGCGCATCTCGCGCAGGCTCGGCATGCGCAGCTCGATCACGTTCAGGCGATAGTACAGGTCCTGGCGGAACGTCCCGGTCTTCACTTCCTCGCCGAGGCTGCGGTGGGTCGCGCTGATGATACGCACGTCGACCTGCTCCTCGCTCGTCGAGCCGACCTTGCGCACCTTCTTCTCCTGGATCGCGCGCAGGAGCTTGACCTGCATCTGCAGCGGCAGATCCGCCACTTCGTCGAGGAAGAGCGTGCCTCCGTCCGCCGCCTGGAAGAAGCCGTCGCGGTCGCTCGCAGCGCCGGTAAACGCCCCCTTCCTGTAGCCGAAGAACTCGGACTCCATGAGATTCTCGGGAATCGCACCGCAGTTGACGGCGACGAAGGGCCCCTCGTGGCGCGAGCCCTTGAGATGGATCAACCGCGCGGCAAGCTCCTTGCCGCTCCCCGATTCGCCCGTGACGTGGATCGGCGCCTGCGTGCGCGCGAGTCGATCGATCATCTGTCGCGTCGCCTGCATGAGCGCCGATTCGCCGATCAGGCGCGGGTAATTGGGCGGAAGCTCGGCATTGTCGGCCGCGCGCCGTCCCTGCCCCGGCTGCGGCAGCTTCAACGCCGAACGCACCAGCGTGCGGAGCTGGTTGAGCGAAACCGGCTTCGCGAGGTAATCGAACGCGCCGGCCTTGAGCGCCGCGACCGCGTTCTCGGTGCTGCCGTGCGCGGTGATGACCGCGACCGGAACGCTCGGATAGTGCTTCGCGACGTGATCGAGCACGCCGAGCCCGTCGCCGTCCGGGAGCCGCATGTCGGTGAGACAGAGGTCGTAGCTGTTCGCCTGCAGGAGCTCGATCGCCTCGGCGGTGTTGGCAGCGCAGTGCGTCTCGAGCCCCATGCGGCTCAACGTCATGCTCAGGAGTTCCCGGATGTCGGCTTCGTCGTCTACGACGAGCACCTGGTTTCTCGCGCTCAACTTGCCTCGGAATCTCTGAACAACTCAGCCGTTCGCCCTGAGCTTGTCGAAGGGCGACGGGCAAGTCGCTCTTTAGTTGCAAATTCAGTCCGTTCATGTTTCGACTGCGCTCAACACGAACGGATTTTCAGGCCTTCCTCTACTCTCCTGCTCTGCAGATCACGGTAAATTGCGCGCCAGCCGGCGTCTCGACATAGTCGAGGCTCGCGCTGTTCGCTTCGCACACCTCGCGTGCGATGTAGAGCCCGAGCCCGCTGCCGCCCGCGGCGGTGGTGAAGAACGGCTCGAAGAGCTGGCTGCGCAACTCCGGCGGCACGCCCGGGCCATCGTCCACCACGTCCAATTTTACCGTATTGCCTTCGTCTTCCACGTCCACGCAGACGCGGATGCTCGCCTGCTGACGCCGGCAGTGCCGGAGCGCGTTGCGGCAGAGGTTCCACATCACCTGGTCGAGATGGCTGCGGTCGAACAGCACGCGCGGATTCGCCTTCAGCTCGATCGCGAAGATTTCGCTGCGGATCTTCTCGATCTGGCAGAACTGCTCGACGAAGGTCTGCAGGAAGTCGGCGAGCCAGAAGCTCTCGCGCTCGGCGCGGTTGCCGTAGTTCAACTGCAGCACGTCGTTCACCATGCGGTCGAGCCGCCGGCTGTTGTCGTTGATGATCGAGAGGAGCCGCTTGGTGGTCTGCGAAATCGGCGGCTCCTCCTGCAGCAGTTCCGCGGCGTGGCTGATCGACCCGAGTGGATTGCGGATCTCGTGCGCGATGTTCGCGGCGAGGCGTCCGAGCGCCGCGAGCTTCATCTGCCGCGCCTGCGCCTGCACGCGCGAGAGATCCTCGAGAAAGATCACGGCGCCGACCTGCCGCGTGCGCCCGATCGGCACGAAGCGCGCATTCACCGAATTGTTGAGGATCGGCCCCGGATTCGCCTCGATCGCACCCGCGCCGCCGCGCCAGCGCTCGAACGTCGCCGCGAGCCCCGGCGCGTAATCCCAGAGCTGCATCTCGCGGCTCCTGAGCGGCCCGAGCAGACGCTCGGCGCGCGCGTTGATCTGGCGGATCGTGCCGTTTGCATCGACGACCAGCACGCCGTCCTGCATGTCCTGGATCACGAGCTGGTTCACCTGCGCGAGATTCTCGAGGTCCACTTCGCGCTGCGCCGCGAGCCGCTCGCTCGCCGCCGCGTACTGCGCGAGCGCATGCGCGAGCCACGCCGTCGCGAAGTAGCCGACCGACATCAACCCCGCCTGCACGTAGAGCGCGACGCTCTCGTCGAAACGCAGCACCGAATAGGTGTGCTCGAGGAGCACCGCGATGCTCGCGAGCGCGGCGTGGAAGAGCGCGAGCCGGCCGCGGCTGATGAGCCCCACGGCCGCAAGCGTCGCGAGCAGGAGCAGTCCGAGCCCGCTCGAGATGCCCCCGCTCGCGTGCATCAGCACGACGATGAAGAGGATGTCCGCGACCGCCTGCACCGTGATCTGCAGGTTGAAGCGCCATTTGAGCCGCACCAGCGCGAAACAGACGATGCTGAAAATCACGTAGAGCGCCGCCGTTACGCCGAACAGCGTCAGCTTGCGCGAGCCGAACTGCAGCGTGTTGCCCCAGAACGCGACGATCGTGAGGAGAAACACCGCCACGAACAGGCGGTAGGCATTGAAGAAATGGAGCGAGCGCCAGAACGGCTGCGGCTGCTCCGACGGCTCGACGCCGTCTATCGCCCACGGCGCGGTCCGGTCGGGGTTGGCGTAGGGCATGATGGACCGCCCCGGGACGTCAATCGGACTGCAGATGCCGCCGCTGGTGGTCGGCGCTGCAGAAGTGGATGCCGCGCGTCGTCACGCTTTCGCTGCGCGGGAGGTGCACGCCGCAATGCTCACAGCGCACCATGTCTTCTTCGGTCGCCGTCTTGCCGGCGCCGGGTTTCCGATCGATGCGCTTGCGATACGCCCTCAATATCCAGTAGACCACCAGGATGGCGAGGAGGAGAAAGAGGAGTTTCGACAAGCGATCGGGTGCCCATTATGAGACCGGGCTAAGTGTGCCGCAACGGCGCGGTCGCGTCGAGTGCAAAAGTCCCGACATCCCGTCATTCCGGCGAAAGCACCTTCGTCATTCCGGCGAAAGCCGGAATCCAGTCTACAAACAACACGGAATGAACGGACTGTATGAAATTGGTCGGGGTGAGAGGATTCGAACCTCCGACTCCTGCGTCCCGAACGCAGTACTCTACCAGGCTGAGCTACACCCCGACTGTGGTGACGACGGTTTCCGGCTCGGCTGCCTCAAGCGCTTCTTCTCGGGAAGAGCGGATTCGCGACGGCATGCCTTACGAAATCCGCCGGCGGACGAACCAAAAAGGGCGCAAAGTATAGCAGGCAAGCGCCCTTCGGCTCAACGTTCATGCTTACGCCCGCGCGAGGCGTTCGACCAGCGCGATCTGCTGCGGCAGGCAGATCGACCGCAGATCGTAGCGCTCGATCGCTGCCCGGCGGGCCGCCTCGCGCAGCGGCACATAGCGTTCGGGCCGGCCGAGCGCTTCGATCACGGTTGATGCGAGTGCTTTCACGTCGAAGAAATCGACGAGCAACCCGCTCTTACCGTGCGCGATGACTTCCTCCACCGGCGGCGTGCGGCTCCCGAGCACGAGGCAGCCCGCGCTCATCGCCTCGATACAGCTCCAGCCGAGCACGAAGGGATACGTGAGATAGACGTGGCAGCGCGAGACCTGCAGCACCTTGAGATACTGCGCGTACGGAACCCGGCCGAGAAAGAACACGCGGCTCGCGTCAAGGCGCGCCTTTACTTCGTCGTGGAAGATCTGCTTCCACGTCTTGCCGTCCGGCGCGGCGGCGCCGTACGACACTTCGTCGCCGCCCACGATCAGCGCCACCGCATTCGGCCGCTTTTCGAGGATCTCCGGCAGCGCGCGCATGAAGATGTGATAGCCGCGATATGGCTCGAGATTGCGGTTGACGAAGGTGAGCACTTCGTCGCCCGCGCGGAATGTTCGGCCCTCCACCGTGAGCGTTGCCGATGCATCCGGGCTCACCGCACCGGTATCGATGCCGTCGAAGATGACGCTGATGCGGTCGCGATAGGTGCGCGGCACCGTGCTCGCCTGAAACTGCGTTGGACAGACGCCCCAATCCATCGCCTCGAGCGCGAGCAGCATGTGCGCGTTCTTGGTGCGTAGCCTGGCATCGCGGGCCACGTCGGTGCCGCCGAATTCCGGATCGAAGTTGTAGTCGAGCCCGCGCGCCACGTAGTAGAACTCGATCAGCGCGAGGAGCCGCGCCTCCGGCCACACGTCCTTGAGAAAGAGACTCTCGCCCCAGCCGGGATTGGCGACGATCACGTCCGGCGAGAAGCCCTCCGCCTTGAGCTTGAGCGCCGCCGCCGCGCACGCTTCGCCGCGGATCACCTTGGTCTCGAATTCCGCTGCCCACGGATGGATCTCGCGGCTCGTGCCGCGCGCGGGCTTGTAGCGCACGAGATCGAGGTTCGGCAATCCCGGCCCGTCGATCGCCATCGCCTTCACCGTGTGCCCCATCGCTGCGAGCGCGGGCGCGAGGTGCTTGAACTGCCCGGGGAAATTCTGATGAACGAAGAGGAGTCTCAAAGAATCGTCATTCCGGCGACTGAAAGCCTGCCCCGGAAGGTTTCGTCCGGGACCGGAATCCAGAAAAACTCAACTCGCGTTGAAATGTACTCAAGCGATGATTGCCCCGGACCCGGCGGGCTGCTCGATGAACTGCACCGCCACCCCGATCTTGTCGTCGCGATGCTCGACGCGCACGATTTTCCCCTGCGACTTGATCACGACGCGGCCCCACGGCGTATCGAGGTCGAGCGCGAGATCGACCGGGCTGCCGAGCGCGTACGAGGCTTCGGTCTCGATGAAGACGCCGCCCGCGCTCACATCGCGCGCGAGGCCCGGCGCGCCTTCAAGCTTCACCGGTAAAGTTGCTTTTACGCGACGGCCCTGGCGCTTGTCCTTCTTTTTTTGTTTCATCCGGGCTCCCGAGCGGGCGGCTATGCATATAATCGAAGCCATCCGTAGCCGTAAGAATACACCGGCTGCACCCGCGCCGACCGCTCGTCGTTCCGGCGCTTCCATTCATCGGTTTTGCGTCACACGGCCACGGATTTATGTGAAGTTCTACCTTACTGCTGCAGCGCCCAATTGCGTACCTTGGGAGCCGCGGAGCAGACGATTTGAAGAAAGGTGAGGAAAATTTGATGCAGGCTCTCGCTGTATCGGGAGAGGAGAAAAGAGCCGGGCCGGATCGGCGGCGGCGCGTGGATCCGCTCTACCGCGGCCCGGAACGCAGGAAAGGTATCGACCGGCGCGCTGCCAGCGGCGGGCGCTCGAACCAGCGCCAGGCGCTGCAAGGAGGGCACTCGACGCTCGCTGTGGCGGCGCGCCCATCGGCCACTCATCGTCTCGGGCCCGTGAACGGGCACGCCTATCTGAGCCCCCTCGTCGTCGTGATGCGCATCGCGGCCGAATTCGCGTACATCGACGCCGACGAGAAAGCGGGCTACGACGCCGTCGAGGAACTCATCCGCCAGATCGAGGGCCGGAATCGCCGAAGCCGCGACCCGCTGCTCGCCGAGCGCATCGAGCAGCTCGAGAGGGTCAAGGAACGGGCGGTCCACGTGTGCTTCGGCGACAATCCGGGCTGCGACAAGAGCTATCTCTGCGCCGTGGTGATCCCCGGCGCGCCACTCATTTTCGAGTACGACTCACTGGAGCACGAGCAGGCGGTGCAGCCGCTCCTCGAGCGCTGCGCGCGGATCCTGAGCTACGGTGTCGGCCACGGCATCGCGGGCGACCTCGCGGCGAATCTCTTCCCGCCGCCCCAGCGCCGCCGCTGGTAACCCCGCTCCGTTCGCCCTGAGCGGAGCGCGAAAGCGCGAAGTCGAAGGGCCCCCCGTTCGTCCTGAGCGGAGCGATAACGAAGTCGAAGGATGAACACGCAGGCCCAATCAAACCCGCTGGCACTACCGGCGGGGGCGGTCATGGCGCGCTCAGCTGGCACCCTGATTCCGAGTGATGTCCAAATCGATGTAAAGGTTTACTGTGTTGAGACCACTGGTCGCCGTATAAAGCGCATAGTTGCCTACGGTACTTTCGGGCGTCGAGAACTCGCCAATGCCGGTATGAATGTACACGGTGTCTGAGCTGTCACCTTCTATGTAGAGATTCACCGTTCCGGTTTGGTCAGTGATGTCGAGAACATCCTGCACATCCAGACGGTTCGCTCCGGAGCTACCACCTGATGCGCCCACGCTAGCAGTCGCCACCCCAACACCCAGATCGATAATTTCGATCGACTCGAACCTCGCATCAATACCCTCAATGTTTCCGGTTGCAGTTCGAACTTCTAGTATGTCGGTCGCTGTTCCGCCATCGTAAACATGATTATTGATCGCATCAAAGACGAGTATGTCGTTGCCCGCCTCGCCATTCAGAGTATCGTTATCAGCACCACCTTCTAGTCTGTCATTACCGTCACCACCATTAAGAGTATCGTTTCCAGCGCCGCCTATCAGAACGTCATTGTCGTTCCCTCCGTTGAGGGCATCGTTAGCGGCACCCCCAAACAGCAGGTCGTCTCCGTCAAAACCAAAGATATGGGTATCGGCACCAGCTAGCCCAAAAAGGACGTCGTCGCCATTGTTGGGAGAACCAGTCGGATCAGTTACAGGGGAGAGGTACGATTAAAAAGTGTGTAAATGAGGAAGGCGGCGTAGCCTTTCGGTTGGAACTTTGATTTCAACCAACGCCCGGTTGACGCCGGGGTGAAAGGAGACGCCACCCATGAAAGAGAAG